>JAEEGL013498055.1_pt1 | contig 14026 bp, 10 predicted proteins | sample 9134231 | NCBI WGS metagenome assembly JAEEGL01 (sample SAMN16246548, study PRJNA631951) | gut metagenome | biome: gut microbiome; feature: rumen; material: fiber-attached | host: Bos | place: Iran: Karaj | collected 2018-10
AATAGAAAATTCAACACATTTTACAGATAAAAATTTATATATTTTAACAGAATATTTTCCAAATGGAGATTTATTAGATTATTTAAGTAAATTAGAACAAAATAATTTTAAATTTACAGAAGAATTTTATTGGGATTTAATTTTTGAAATGATAATTGGTATTATTTTTATACATGAAATTGGTTATTTACATTTAGATATTAAACCAGCAAATATTTTAATTGATGAAGATGGTTATATTAAAATAAGTGATTTTGGTTTATGTCATAAAATTTCAGATTTAAATAAATTAGATGATATTTTTGAAGGTGATTCTAAATATATTTCACCTGAAGTTTTTAATAGAAAATCACCTAAAGATTTAGATTCAAAATGTGATATTTTTTCATTAGGTTTATCTATTTTAGAAATTATGGCTAAAATTGATTTACCTAATAATGGTCTTTTATGGAGAAATATTAGAAATTGTAATTTTAAAATACCAAATGAATTTTTAGTCAATTGGAATATTAAAAATATTGATAATTTTCTTTCTCTTATTAAATATATGATTGCTCCTTATGAACAAAGATTAGAATTAAAAGATTTAATTAATTTATTTCCTGAATTAAAAAAAAGAGAAAATATGCTCTTAAATGGAATTTATCAAAAAAATTATCATATACCTAAAAATTTATTTCAATTAAAAAATGATTTCAATTATAATCATATTCGAAATTTAGGGGATTTTGATGATAATAATAATGAAATGATTATTGATTCTCCAAGAAGTTAATTATATAAATTTATTTATTTTTTTTTCCTTTAAATAAAATTAAAATATAATAATTCTTTTTAGTTATATATTATTTAAACATTAAAGATATCATTTCAATTATTTATTTTTAAATATTTATATTGTTTATATATATATATTATAAAATAATATATATTTTAATTATTTCCAGATTCACTTTCTTTTAAACTTTCACTTTTAATAATTTCAAAAATAACATTTTTAGGAATAACACTTAAAATTGTTCTAGTTTTATTAATATCTTTATTTTCTCTAATAATCATAGGTAAAATTTCAGTAGAATAAATTATAATAACAAAAAAAATAAAAAAAATACAAATATAAAGAGTCCAATCATGACATTGTTTATAAAAAGTTTCATAACTATCAAAAAGCATCTTAGTTAAAATTTGATAATAAGGGATTAATACATTAATAACAATAATATTTAAATCTCTAAAATCTTTATCATTAAAAATATAAAAAGGATTTAAACTATTATATTCTTCTTTATCAATATAGTCAGGAATAATTGTAGAATATAAATCACTTCCATAAGCATAATCAAAATAAATATAATTATTTTTTAAAGCACTTTGAAATTTTTCATAATAATTATGAACAATTTCTAAAATATTTTTTAAATAATAACCATAAATTGGCATTAAACCATATTCAATTATATCAAAACCAATTTCTTCACATGTTATATTTGATAAATTATGAAAATTATCATAAAAAACACATAAATTAGCAGTTAAATTATTTTTTATTATTGAAGAAGCATTCCCTGGTAATCCATTTTTTGTTATATTACCATATATATAACTTTGTATTTCTCTGATTTCAATAAAATTTCCTTTTATAAAATCTATTATAATGTCTAATTCTCTTTCTATTTTTTTTTGTTTTAAATAATAACCTGAATTTTTTAATTGATTTCTCATTAAATTTATATTTTTTAAAAAATTTCTTTCTTGTTCTAATGTTAATAAATTTATTAATGCTGAATTATAAAATATTATATAACTATTTGATGTGATTATTATTAATGCTAATATTATTATTGTTAAAAATAAATGAAATATTATTGTTAATAAAAGTTCTTTTTTGAATACTTTATTTTTAAAAATATTTTCTTGTGATAAATTTGTTATTTTTTTTTTATTTTTTTCAAAAACTTTATTTGAAGAAATACTTTCTTTATGATTTAATAAAGAATCTTCGTCATCTTCTGAATTTTCACTATTTAAAAAATCTTGTTTTTGAGTAAGTGAATTATTATCAATTTGTATTTTTGAATATTTTTGACATTTTGAATTCATAAGATTAATTATTTCTAAATCAATTTTATAAAAAATATTTAAAAATTTTTCCTTTTCTCTAATTGTTTTAATCTTACCTAAAATACAAATATAAGAAACAATAATTTCAGATAAGAAATATATAAAAAAAATAATCCATAAAAAAACTTTTTTTTGATTTGAAATTTCATTAATTTCTTCTAAATAATAATAATTTAAAACTGCCATTCCATCTGCAATTTTTTGATAATTTGAAGTAATAAAATTAGCACTTGGACTTATAAAATTTTGATAATATTCTTCTTGTAAAATATTTTTAAAACAAAAATAAAAATATATTTTAATAGAAGGAATTATTAAAATTGCATAATCTTCATAATAAAAAGAATAATTTCCACTATTATAATAAAGAGATAAATTAAAAAAATAATTATCTATTATTGCTTGTGACTTTTTTGGAAGTAAAGGTCTTTTAAAAATAAAAATTTCAATTTCACTTTGAGATTTATTATATAAATCTTTTATTTTATTATAAAGAAATATAGAATATTCTGTTCTATTATTAACAAAATCAAGAGTATAATTTGGATTTTTTGTTAAATAAAATTCAAAAATATAATAACATGATAAAATTATATTTTCTGTTATTGAACATTGAATATGAACATGCGAACATAATTTATAAATTCTTTCTATTGAGTTCAATAATTGATCAAATGCTATATATGGAACAATAATTAATAAGATAAATGATAAAAAATAAAAAAATGATAAAAATATTATACTTTTATTTATAAAATGAGGTGAAATTAATTTTTTAATTATTGAGTTTTCATTTAAATTTTTAGAATTTAATAAAGTAAGACTTTTTTTTGGACTTCCCATCAAATTATATTTTTTAATTGAATCTTTATTATTCATATCATTTTTAGTAAAACTTATTCTTTTTGTTTTTGATTTTTCACCATTTATTATTTCTTCAACTTTACTTTCAAACTCATTTTTTTTTATTTCAATAAAAGAATGAGAATTATAATCATATATAGAAAATTTGACATTAGAATGAATTTTATAATAATTTTGATAATAATTTATATTATCTTGTTTAAAAAATGAATTATTCTTATTATTTTCGTTATCTAATATATCAAAACTATTTGAATGATTTTCTATTTCTTCTTCTTCTTCTTCTTCATCATATTCATATGATTCTTCTGATGATGATATATATGATTTTTCTTCTTCAATTATTTCTTTTTCTAATTTTATATCATCATTATATTTTTTATCAAAAAATTTTTGAATTGATAAAAATTGATTATCTTCAGTTGATTCATTTTTATTTTTTAAAAAAAATGTTTTTCCTTCAATATTAAAATTAATTTCATCATCTGAATAAGGAATAAAATTTGATTCAATTCGAAAACTATCATTTTGATTATTATAACTATTACTAGTTTGATAACTAAAAACACTATTTCTATTTACATATTTTCCATTTGATTCAGAATTTCTTTTATTCAAATTATTAAAGTTAGATTCACTACAATTTTCTAAATAATCTAATTCAAAAATAAATCCAATTATTTCTTCTAATATTATAAATTGAGTAATAGTACATTCAAATTTTTTGTTATTTTTCCATAAAATTGGAATATTTGAATTATTTAAATATTTTTCTTTTAATACAATTAATTTTGCATTTAAAGGAGATATTTCATTATCTTTTAAATCATCTGAAAGAATATTTAAAACTTCTTCATTAAATTCAGGAATAAATTGAATTATTTCTAAATTTCCATTTAAAAAATTTGATTCAAAATTTAATGAATTTAAACAATTGGGTGTAAAATTTTGAATATTTAATCTACTATTTACCATAATAAAGAATTTTTTTTTTAAAATGTCATTATTTTTATCTTGTTTTGATGTTAATTTTAAAAAAAGCATTGAATGATTATTTTCATCAAATATAATTCCTAATTCTACATATGCAGGAACTAAAAATTTTGCACTATTTCTAAATAAAACAAATTTTTCTTTTAAATTATTAATAGAATAATTTTGAAAATTTGTATTTTGAATTTTTATTTTTAACATTTTATCATGTTTTTCTCTCATAAAATCTGGCATAATTATATTCATATTTTTTCCTATTAAATCAATATCTGAATAACCTAATAATTGACATATTTCTAAAGATACTTTTTTTATTATTCCAAATGAATCTCCATATGCATTTATAATAATAAATTGATAATCAGATTTTGACATTAAATAATTTAAATCAAAAAAAGATTCTTTGAATTTTTCATCATTATCTAAATCATTCATTTTTATATTTTCATTTTCTTTTGAAGCATTTAAAACTTCTTTAACAAAATTTGCATATAATGTAGTTATTTTTTTTGTATTTAATCCATTAGAAACTAAATTGTTATATTTTTCTTTAATCAATTTTCTCATTTCATCAATTTTTAAACCTATAGATTTTAATTGATTAATATCCATAGATTCATTTTTATTTAAAAGTAAACTCCAAAATTGAATATAATGAGTAGCAATTTTTTGAATTAAAACTAAAATTTCTTTTGTTTGATATGCAAAAGAAATATGAGTTTGTTCAATTCCCATTTCAATTCCTCTTTCTTCTAAATTTCTTTTTATTCTATATATAAAAAATTCTTCTGAAAAGCTTAAATCATGAAGTTCAGTTGCTTTTATTAATGTTTTATAACTTTTTTGAAATTTATGTAATTTTTCCATTTGAAATACTGCATAATTAACAGATAAAATTGGACTATTTTTAAATGAATTTAATGCATTTTTATATAATTCATCTATATGTTGATATAAAATAAAGTCTATTTCTGGATTATCTTTCACTGCTTCTTTTATATTACTTATTATTTTTGATAAATTTTCTATATTTTTTATATTTTTTACTTGAAATATTGATGTTTTATTATATGAATAACTTATTAATTCCATTATACTTCTTCTATCTTTACTTTTATCTTCAATTGAATTAATAAATAATCTTATATTATTATATACATCAATATCTCTTTTAAAATCTAGCATTGTATTTTTAAACTTATCTTTTTGTAAACATAGTATTATTATTATATAGAGAAGTGAACTAATTAAAAAAATTGGTAATAAACCTTTAAATGACTTTTTTTTCATTAAATTTCCTAAAAATAATAATACACATCCCCAACAATAAATAATGTTTAAAACATATTTTGTAAATATTAATATATTTTTTTTTGAATTTTGATATTTTCTTTCAACAAAAAAAGAATAAGAACAAATTAATGAAGATATTAAAAAACAAATAATACAAATATTTAAAATATCAAGAACACAATATATTTCTAATAATATTATTGTAACTGATTTACTAAACATCATTATACAACTTCCATTTATAATTAAATACTTTGAAACAGATGATGAAAATTTTTCTGATTTTTCAAAAGATAAAGAAAGAAAAATATATACAAGTAATATCATAATTAACAAACAAACAGAACAAAATGATAATAAAATAATATGTGTTTTACTCCAACATGCAAATTTTTCACTAAAATATGCTTTACTATCACATACTATAACAGTAAGAAATATTTCTATAATTTTTATATAATTTTTTTTACCTTCTAAAGGAATTAGTAAAATTGAAGAAATAAAACTCATTAAAACTCTTAAAATTTCAATTAAAATTGTTTTATTTTCTATTTTTCTTCCATTAAAAGATAGGATAACTAAATATAGATAAATTACAAATACAAATAAAATTAAAATAACAAAAATATATGTTGAATATAAAAATAAATTTTGATTATAATCAAAATAATGAAGAAGTCTAAAAAATTTAAAAAATTTGAGCATTTTTAATGATAGGTTTGTTCTTTTCCATATTGGAATAGTCTATAATATTATAATTTTTTATTATACCAAATCATTCATTATTAATCCGAAGTTTTGGAAAATTTCTATAAAAGAAAATACTATTTCTAATATAAAATTTGAATTATATGAACTATAAACATTATATATAACATTAAAATTTGCTTCTTTTAATTTTTTGAAAAATCCATTCATTTTATTTTAAGAAAATTTTAAAATATAAAAATAATTTATATCTTTTTTATTATTTATAGAAAATTTGTTCTTATAAAATCAAATTTTTTAAGTATGAAATTATACTATATTTTAATAATGAGTTATGTATTATTCTTTTTAAATATTTCAATTAATAATTATTCACTTTAAAAATATATATAAATTAATATATTATAATATAAATACTATTAGATATTATTAAATATTTCAATAAATATGAATTAATAAATGATATGTAATAAATAATTAAACTTTTATTTTATTATTTTATATATTTTTAATTATTAATTTAATTTATTTATATTTAAATTAATTATATTAATAGATGAAAAAAAGCAAAAACTAATTTAATTATTTATATATATATTATAATATATTATTAATTAAAGAGTTTTCATTGTACTATATTATTTATTGAATAATAATATAATTATTTAAACAAATATAAAAATAATAAGTTATTGCTAAAATTGAAAAAATTTATTTTAGTTAGTTTCATTTGTATTGAAATAATATTATTAATTAATAAAATATTTCTATCAATTTGAATTTACAGGCTAATAATAATATTAAAAAAACTAAATACAATTAATCATATTAAGTAAATAAAATATTTTTTGAAATAAATTTATTATTATCATTAAAATCATTTTGAATTTCAGTAGAATTATCTCTAGTATTAATATTTTCTTCTTGTCCATTTTCTTCATCTAAATTTATATTTATATTATTAATAATATCTTCAGAGCATTTTTTAATAAGAGAAAAATCAATAAAATCATTAAAATCTTTAAATAAAATTTTTATTTTTTCTTTATTTGTATTTTTATTTTTTAATTCTAAATTTTCTTCTATTTCATTATTAAAAGTTATTAATATACATGCCATTGAAATCACAACATGATTATATTTTTTATATATTAAATAATCATTTATAGAAAACTGAATAAATGAATTTACAATTTCAATTAAATTATAAATATTATTTTTTGAAAATGAAAATAAATTAAGGATATTTTGTTCTAATAAATTAATAATTTCTATTGCCCAAACAAGACTTTCATTTGGTAAATTTTTTGAAATTAAATTTTTAGACCATTCAACAAAAGTTTCATTAATTTCATTTTTCTTAATCCAAATTATAAATTCATCTTTTTTATTTGGTTTTTCATTCTATTAGAATAAAAAATTTAATTATTTACCTCAATTAAAATTAAACAAGATCCAATAAAGAAAAAAATAAAAATATCATTTTTCGTTTTTTCATCATTTGATATTTTATTCCAAATATTAAATGATATTTGGAGTAAATTTAACAATTTTTCAATTATTTTTTCATTATCGAAGAAAGTATTTAATTGCTAATTATATAATAAAAATTTAAATTTTACCTCTGTTATTATATTCAAAAAATATAATCTGAATTTATTAAATTGAATATCTGACATATTACTCTTAAAATTTTTAATGTATTTTTCATGGAATAATTCATTTGAAATAAATAATTTTTTTATTTTATCTCTCTTTCCTGACATTACTTTTTGATATGTGATTTTTTTTTAAAATTTAAAAAATAAGAAATAAGAAAAAATGTTTAAATTTAAATTTTCAATTTTAGGATATATTTATATGAATAAAGTGTTTTATATTTAGAAATTATTTTTTAATTTATTATAATAAATAATATAATGAAAATGCCATTATTTTATTTTCATTCATATTTTCAAGACAAATTTTAATATAATTTATTCCAAAATATTTTATTTATTGATTATCTTTATTTCTTTTAATTCCTTAAATAATAAGAATTTTATCAAAAAATTTTTTTTACTATAGAAATTTTTATTAAACTTTCTAATTTTAATAATATTATTCCTTTTTTTTATTTGAAATTTCCTTAAACATAATTGTTTAAAAAATAATAAATAAAATTAAAAAAATAAAATAAAAAAAAAAATTGTTTTTGAATTTATATATTTTTATATTAATAATATGGAACCTCAACAAAAAAAAAATAATATCATTTGATGAATTATTATCAAGAGCCACTGCATCAGATTTAGCACAAAAATTGCAATATCATCAAATTATTATTTTATGTTATTATCACTTCATATAGAAGAATTATTAAAAAAAAAGATTTATTTAATTCAGTTGTTTTTAAATTTATTTTTATTAATATTTTATTACCTGAAGGTCCTCAAAAAGAGAGAATGATTAATTTTTGTATTCAAAATGATAATTTAAATATTTTTAATTTTAAACCTATTTTAAAAAAATTTTTAATTAATAATGAAGATATCAAATAATTAATGAAAAAATGTCCTGAGACTCACAAAAAATTTAATTATGAAAAAGCAATTTTTGAACATAATTTATATTCTCTTTCTCGAGTTTTCGATAATATATCATTTAATTCTGCTGAAAAGTTTTTAAAAATGAAAATTGATATTATTTTAAATTATACTTTAAAAATGATTATTTATGGTAATATTAAAGGTAAAATTGATGAAAAAAATAAATTTATTTTATTTGAGCATAATGAAAATGATATTTCTTCTGATTTTGATAAACAAATTGTTAATTTTTGTTTAAAAGCAAAACTTAAGAGAATATATTAAAAGTCATCAAAAAAATTAAAAATAATTATTTTTTAAAATAATAAATGTAATCAAATTATTTAATAATATCTAATTCAAATTTTTTGAAAACATTATTAAAAAAAAAGAAAAAATAATTTTTATTTTAAAAAAAAAGTATTTAAATATTTTTTTATAAAAAAATAAAAGTTTTATATTTTTTTTTGAATTTTTTTTATTTATTATTATCATTTTTTCTTTTATTTTTAACTTCTTTTTGTCTTTCTGCCATTTCTTTTTTTAATCCAGCCATACGATTATTTTTTTTAGGTTGTTTTTTATCTTTTTTTTTCTTTTTTTCTTCATCTTTTTCTTCTTTTTTATCTTCATTTTTTTTATCCTCATCTTTTTTTTCTTCATTTTGTTTATCTTCTTCTTTTTTATCTTCTTTTTTTTTTTCTTTTTTTTTATTTTCTTTTTTATCTTCTTCAACATTTTTAACATCAACACCAAATTCTGCTAAAACTTCATCTAAATCATATTCAATATTTTCTTTTTTATTTTGTTTTCCTTTTTTTTTCTTTTTTTTTTTAGTTTCTTCTTCTTGAATTTCTTCATTTTTTTTATCATCTTTTTCTTCTTTTTTTTCTTCTTCTTCTTCATCATTTTCATCAGAATTAATTAAAGCACCAAAATTATATCTATTAGCATCTCTTATATCACCTTTTGCTTCTTTTACTTCTTTTGGTGGTTCTATATATTCATCTAATTTTGTTATCATAATTTCTCCGTTTACTTTTTCTAATTTTTTTTTTTTACATTCTCTTTTTTTTCTTCTTTTTTCTCATTCTCTTTTTGATCTTCTTCTTCAGAATCTGATGCTTGTTCTTCCCAATCTTCATCTTTTTTCTCTACTTCTTCTTTATGAACTTCTTCTTTTTTTATTTCTTCTGACATTTTTTTCTTTTTTATGTTTTTTTTACATTTTTGTAAGATATTTAATTTTTTTATTTTTTTTTAATTATTTAGAAATATAATAATATATTTTTTATATGAAATATTTTTTTTTTATTAAATATTGTAAATTTTTTCCTAAAATAAATAAAAAAAAATTAAAAATTAAAACATTAAAAAAAAACAAAAATGCACAGAAATCATAAAATAAAAGATGATGAATTAACAGGAAAAATATTTTTTGGTAAATATAAACCAGAGAAAAAATTAGGAGAAGGTTCCTTTGGTAAAATATATTCAGCAGTGAATGTAACAGATGGTGAGAATTACGCATTAAAAATGGAAAGTAAAGAAGGAGGTCAAAATTTATTAGAAAGTGAAGCATATTTTCTATGTTATTTAAAAGGATATGGTATTCCATCAGTAAAATCATATGGTTTTAGTGGAAATTACAATATAATGGTAATGGAACTTTTAGGAAAATCACTTGAAGAATTATTTCAAGAATGTAAAAAAAAACTATCATTAAAAACAGTATGTTTTTTAGCACAACAAATGTTAGATCGAATGGAATTTATTCATAATAAACATATTATTCATAGAGATATAAAACCAGATAATTTTGTAATGGGATTAAATAATAAAAGTGATATTGTTTATATTTTAGATTTTGGTCTTGCTAAAAAATATCGTAGTAGTCGTACTTTACAACATATTAAATTTAATATTAATAAAAAATTAACTGGTACTGCACGTTATGCTTCAATAAATGCTTTAAGAGGTTGTGAACAAAGTAGAAGAGATGATTTAGAAGCAATTGGTTATGTTTTAATGTATTTTTTAAGAGGAAGTTTACCTTGGCAAGGATTAAAAGTTGATAGAAAAGAAGATAGATATAAGAAAATTTATGAAAAAAAAAAATCGACTACACCTGAAGAATTATGTTCTGGTTTTCCTCCTGAATTAGCAGAATATGTACGTTATACTAGAAATTTAGAATTTGAACAAAATCCTGATTATAATTATTTAAGAGGTTTATTTAGGAAAATTTTAGAAGATAAAGGTTATGATATTAGTGATGTTAGATTTGATTGGAGTAAAGATATTAAAAATAAAGAAAATAATATTTTAAATAAAGTTAATTTTGGAAAAAATAATTTTGAAGTTAATTATGATGAAAAAGAAAAAGATATGCAAATTAATAATAATGATATTGTGAATAAACATTTAATTACTAATAATAATTTTGAAGATGGTAATATTAATAAAAAAAGAAATAATGGAGAAAGAGTTAATACTCAATTTGCTAATTATAATACTACTGTTCAAATTACTGATAATGCTAATAATGCTTTTCAAATTGGTGATGATAAAAATTTAAATAAAAATGCAAATAATTTTGAAGGTATAAAAGGTAATAATGATAGATTTGGACAAACTGGAAATGATAATTTGAAAAAGAAAAAAAAAGGTAAAGATAAATGTTATATTTTTTGATTTTATTGTTATTTTTTCCTAAGTTTTAATAGGAATTTCTTTATAATATATTTTATATTGTTAAATTTTTATTCTTTGTCTTTTTTGATTTTTTATATAAGATTATAATTTTTATTTTTTTTATTATGGTATAAATAATTTAAATTTAATCATTTTATTATATTTTTATTTTGAGTGAATGGGTATTTAAGGTGTTTTAATAAAAGAAAAAATGAAAAAAAAAATAGAAAGAAAAAAAACAAAAAAAAATAAAAAAACAAAAAAAACAATTATCAAAAAAAAAAAGAAAAAAAAAACAAAAAAAATTGAAAAAAAAATCAAAAAAAAATCAAAAACAAAAACAAAAAAAAGGAAAAATTCACTCGTTCAATACATATAATAAAGTACATTATATACCAGAATACACACATTTTAAAAACTAAAAAAAAAACAAAAAATTTTTTTTCATAACATAAAATAAAAAAATATAAAAACACACATAAAAACTATAAAAAACTAAAATAAAAAAGCCTCTAAAAAAAATATCCATAAAAAAAGCCAAAAAAAAAAAAAATAAAAATCTACTGATTTCCATTATTAACATTCTGAGTATTATTATTAGTATTATCAACTGTTCCAGCATTTTGATAACCCATCATCATTAAAAATTGTGTTTGTTGTTCAGGAGTCATATTTTGTAAATGAGAATATAAATATTGTGATTGTTGTTCAGGAGTCATATTTTGTAATTGATTATAAAATTGTGCATAAGCTTGATAATATTGATTATAAATTCCATTAATATATAATTGATTTAAATATTGTTGTTGTTGCATTAATAAATTAGGATCATTTTGCACATTTTGCATATTATATAAAGCTTGACCATCATACATTAAATTATTATTTAAATTATTATTAACTTGATTACTATTAAAATTATTTTTTTTATCTTGATTTTTTTTATAAGCTGCAGTATTAATTTTCATTGGTTTTCCATTTATAATTTGACCATTCATTTCAGTTAAAGCTCTTTGTGATTCATTATAATCACTAAATTTAACAAAACCATATCCTTTACTTATTTTAGTTGAAGGATCTACTACAATTTTAGCTCCAATTACACTTTTATAAACTTGACTAAAAAATTTTTGTAATATTTCCTCATTTACACTTTGATCTAATTCACATACATAAATTGAATATTCATTTGGATTTTGAGAACTTAAATTTTTACCTTGTGAATATGATGCCCAATTTAATTTAAATACTTTATTATTTGATTTTGGCATTGGTTTACCATTCATTAATTGAAGTGCTTCTGATGCTTCTTCTTTATTTTCAAATTCTATGAAACCATATCCCATTAAATTTCCTGTGTTTTTATCTCTCATTATTTTTACATTTTTTACTTTTATTTCTATTTTTTTTTAAAAAAATATTTGTTATATAAAATTTTTTTTATTTTACTAAATGATTCTGCTGCTGATATTATGTAATTTTCATCCATCCATGATTCTAATTCACCTATCCATAAATTATTGTTTTTGTTGCTTTGATGGTGGGAATCCATTTTATAAAAGTTTAATATTTTTTTTTCATTATTTATATTATTTTATTCATATATGTTTTTTTTAATAATTTTTTTTTTTTTGTTAGATTTTTTTTTTTTTTATATATATTTTTATTTATTTGTAAAAAAAAGTAATTTGTATATATATATAAAATATATAATATTATGATAAAACTCACTCATAAAATTTAATTTTTTAAATTATCTTTTTTCAAAAAAAAATTGAAATAACATAAAAAAAATTTACAAATACAACATATACAATTAATAGAATTTTTAACTATAATTAATAAAAAAAAAATTAATTTCCTCCTTCCTTATCATTTTTTTTCTCATTATTTTTCTCATTATAATATTCACCAAGATGATTCTGACTATTAAATTTATTAGCAAACTTACTTAAATTATTATTATTTCCAAAAATAGAAAAAGAGTTTTTTTTTTGACTATAACTATTTCTATGAGTCCATCCAGTTAATCTATGTTGTTCAACAAATTCTTCCCATTTACCCAAATTATTTTTAACATTAATAAGAGTAAAATCTAAAGTAGGAAAAATAGAAACTAAAATATCAAAAATAGGAATAACAAAACCTTTAATAAAACCAACTTGACTTCTTGGTACATCATATCCTTCTCTATCACATAAAAAACTAACTGGTAAATTCATACTTTTTTCTTTATCACCTTGAATCCAAAATTCATTATTTAATAATTCAACCCATTTAATAGAAATATTAAATAATTTTGAATTATGTCCTAAATCAGCACAATGAATAATAAAATCTAATAATTCTTGTTGTTCTTGAAATTTATTTTTTGAATTTTGTGAAAATAATTCAAATTTTTCATTTATTTTACCATCAAATATTTGACCAGGAATTTTTGCTTTAATAACACTCATAACTTTACCATGAAAAGCCATATCAGTAGATAAAATTTCATTAATAATTCTTTTTCTAATAATTTTTCTTTCATCAATATTTAATTTTTCAAAAATATTATTTTCATCTTTTTTTAATATTCTAAATAATTTTGAAGAATGATAATTTTCTAAACAACTAATATCATTATAAGTAATAGCCATTTCAGTAGAAGCATTAATTTGAAAATTATTATTTAAACCAGGATGACCTAAATCATGTCCTAAAGCAGCAATAAATATACTTAAAATATCTAAAACATTTGTATCACAAATTTCTTCAGCATTACTATTTAAAAAATATAAACATAT
>JAEEGL013520528.1_pt1 | contig 14026 bp, 12 predicted proteins | sample 9134231 | NCBI WGS metagenome assembly JAEEGL01 (sample SAMN16246548, study PRJNA631951) | gut metagenome | biome: gut microbiome; feature: rumen; material: fiber-attached | host: Bos | place: Iran: Karaj | collected 2018-10
TACTGCAGATTTGTGGGGAGCAGCAGCGGCTGCTAGTAGCACAACCACCAATAATACTACAAACGCTCAAAATAGTAGCACTACTACTAATCCTTATGCTAATCAGTACACTCAAAAATCAACTACTCAAGGTAGTGCGTATGATGATTTGTTAAGTTCGCCATATGCGGCATCTACCACATCAAAAAATAAACCTACAGACCTAGAATTTAGTCGCATTCCAGAACAGACTCCACCAGCAGAGATAAAAGACAAACAACCTCAAACTACTCATTATGTAGAAAAGACTACTATTATAAATAATACAGTAGTTGAAAAACAGGTTGCTCCAGTAGAAAAACAACAAACTACCCAAGTAGTAGAGAAGCAGGTAACTCCTGTGGTAGAAAAAGAAACAACAAAAGTAGTAGAGAAAGAAGTTACACCAGTAGTGGAGAAAGAAATTACAAAAGTTGTAGAAAAACAAGTAATACCAGTAGAAACACCTAAAAAGACTAAAAAATCAACTGATACTACAGGGTCAGATACTACAACAACAGGAACGGATACTAATACAACTACAGGTACTATAAATACAGGTACAGTAAATGTAGGGAGTGTTAGTACTGGAAAGGGAGAGACAGGTACAAATACTGATCCAAATGGTGGTGTATTGCCGTTTGGTGGGGTAGAGTCGGAAGGACCAAAATCTATCTTACCTCAAGCCTACTACGAGGCGTCTATGGCAGGTACAAAACCAAGAAAGCCAAGGAAACCAAGTGTGAGAAGAAAGAGAGCTAATACGTTCCTTATGGGTATGGGACAGCGAGCATTTATGTCAACAGGGGATGATATCGATGCATCAGGATTGATTATTTCATAATAAAAAAGTTTAGGATTTACCTAAACTTTTTTTGATTTATCTGTATCTTCTTCGGCTTTCTTTTTGTCTTTTTTCTTTGCTTTTTTGATAATTGCTTTTACGATGCTTTTGTTTTCACGACGTTCTTTTTCGGCAGCTTCGGCGGCAAGTCTGCGTTTTCTAGCCACAGCTTTATCGCTCAGAGTGTGTTTGTAATGAGCAATTTCTGCCTGCACATAAGCATCTTCATCCTCAAGTTGTAATTTTTCTGATTCTTTGTCTTTGATATGTACATCGAGTTGATTATATGGAATAGTAATACCTTTTTTGTCAAAAGCCATTTTTACATCTTCGAGTAGTTGCCAATAAAAATCCCAGTAATCATCACTTTTTACCCAAGTACGCACTTCGATGTCAATAGAACTTGCGTTGTGCTCTTTGATATTTACAAATGGTTCTGGATTGGGTAGGGCAAGACCAGTTTTCGCAATCTCTTCTCGGATTATGTTTTTAGCTTTACGAAAATCTTCTTCATAGGCAATAGAAAATGTCATATCCACTCTACGAGTATCTTTCATAGAGTAGTTGATAATGGCTGCGTTGATTGCATTTGTATTTGATATAATCAATACTTTGTTATCCGGACTAACAAGTCTAGTTTGGAATAAGCCGATATCTTCGACAGTTCCCTTCAGCCCTGTACATTCTATAAAGTCTCCCACACGGAATGGACGTAAGCATATGATTAGCACACCAGAAGCAAGATTTGATAGAGCTCCTTGTAGAGCAAGACCTACAGTAACGGCTCCTGCTGTAACTGCTGCTACGATACTCGATGTGTCTATACCGATATAAGCTACAAACATGAGTAGTAAGAAAAATTTTACTACTTTTCGGCTGATGGAAACCAGCGTACGAGATAGTGTTTTATCTGCTTTGCGCTTTTCGAGTGTCTTTGCGATTCGTTTAAATAAAAAGTTTACTATTTTAAAGCTTAGCCACAATACAATCAGCGCAATGAGAAGTTTTATTCCTTCTGTTACACACCAATGCCATACAGTATCCCAGACATTAGCCCAGTCTATCGTTTTTGTAGCGGTATCAGTAGCGGCTGCTGCGGTGTCTGTTGCTGTCTCTGTGGCTGTGTCAGTAGTCGTATCTGTTGTGGCGCTATTTAAAAAACCAAACATTTTTTCCTCCTTTGTTGTTTTGGGTATTATAACATAGCAAAGTTATTTTTACAACTAAATCATTATATTTTGTCACTAACTTCTTGGATGGTGATTCGTACTTGACGGATTCGGTTGTTTTCTACTTTGATAAGTTTAAATATCATCTTTACAATTACTTCGTAGTATTCAGCATTTTCATCTATTCTATCATCTATTGTTACAAATTCGAGTATTTGGTTTTGTTTTGGCACACTCTTTTCCGCTAGTTCAAACAAAAATGCGCCGAGGTTGGCATAATTTTTGCTAGGCAAGTGCTCGATACCGAGTTTTTCAAAGAGGTCTTCTAGAGTGATTTCGGCATCAGCGATAAAATTGTGGTCGTCTATTTTTACAAATTCAGATTGTTCTACATCAGAGTCATGCTCATCATAAATTTCTCCCCATACCTCTTCGATAGCGTCCTCAAGGGTGATAATACCACTTGTACCACCATGCTCATCTATTACGACGGCCATGTGTTTTTTCTCTTTTTGCATTTGTCGTATCATGTCATCAAGTTTCATATTTTCGTTTACAATCATTGGCGGAGTCATCAAATCTTTGATAACAGGTGATTTTTTGGTAACTAGGGCAGAGAAATAGTCTTTTTCGCTCAATATTCCCACGATATTGTCTATATCTCCCTCAAATACAGGTAAGCGAGAAAATTGTGTGTTTATAAACATCTGAGTAATTTCTTCTTTGGTTGCATTTATGTCTATAGCCGAAACATCGACTCTAGGAGTCATGGCGCTATACACGATTTTTTGGTCAAGGTCAAGTACACCTTGAATCAAGTCTGCATTTGTGCTATCTATTACGCCTTCCTCTTGCATAGTGTCAATGATGCTCTCGAGTTCTTCTTCAGTGACTGTTGGGGAGCTATCCTTTTTGGCTCTTTTTAGCAAGAATTGTTGATATTTATTAAATAAGAATGTGATAGGTAATAGTATCTTGGTAATGATAAAAAATGTATTAGCAAAGCGCAATGCTACTTTCTCAGGGTTTTGCTTTGCAAATGCTTTTGGGGTAATCTCTCCACAGATTAGTAACACAATTGTCATAATTGCTGTGGTCAAGATGTTGGCTAAGGTTGCATTAGTGATGGCATTTGCTAGTAAAAAAGCACACATTGTAGTAGATGCAATGTTTACAAGATTGTTGCTTACGAGTAGGGTGGAGAGAGTTACATCAAAGTGCTCTACTATCCACACAGCTCTCCTTGCGCCCTTGACATTTTCGTCTGCGTAGTGTTTCATGCGCACCGAATTAACTGATGTAAAAGCTGTTTCGCACCCACTAAAAAATGCGGAACATAAAATTAATAACAATATAACGCCACAAATGATAATATTTACCTCTAAGCTGACGCTACATAACAAACTATGACCCATGAATATATTTTTTTCTCCTTAAATATAATTTTTTATGTCTCATATTCCAGTTATTATACCATAAAATTGGTGATTTGTAAAGATTTTGCATACACTACAAAAAGATTTAAATAAAAAAGCCAAATTATTTTGGCTTTTATCGAGTCATTTCTTGATTTTTACAATACTCGGTGTAAAAACAATTTTCTGCATCAACTTCTTGTTTGGCTATTTCATTTATAGTATAATCAAGATTTTTATCTACAATTTCTGGGTGTGGATAAAGTGATTTTAACGCTTTTTCAAAGGTGGCAAGTGGAATAATAGGGGAAGTTGAGGCGCAAAGTTTTTCACTTAAGTATTCTCCATTAGTACTTATTGTTGTGTCTCTATTTTTTGAAAAAAAATTGTAATGCCTTGCATTTGTTGAAACCAAATCTTGTATAGGATATGCGCTATATAGATATGAGCGCTCTCCGATGCAGGATAGAGTACTATCCCAAGTAGGGTCACAAATGTAATGTCCGTGGATATTGTATTTTTCAGAATCTAGTCGTAATATGTTTAGACAATGGATAATTGGTTTAAAATATTCTTGAGTGCTGATCATCTCGCATTCGATGCCGAGGTATTTACATATTTTTTGAAAAATTTTTGCATATCCCATACATACAATAGAGTTGGTAGTCATTGCACCTATAAAATTAATATCATCACTATTATCATTAGATTTATTATAAATTTTTGCTGAAGTATAGTCATGCAAAAGGAGAGCCTGCTCAAAGGGATCTTTTGTGCGGTCGGCAATTTTTGATGCTATAAAAAAGGCCTTTTTTTCAGCCTGCAGTGCTTGAGTTAGAGGATAATTATTAAATCTTTCACGAACAAAAATCTTCGTCTCAGGATTGTACTCTTGTAATCTCTCGTGTAACTCTAATAACTCTTTATAAGAGTTCCAGTTCATCTGTGTGGCATCATCGATAATTATGTGTGCTAGTTTTTTGATATTATCAAAGCTAAAAAGTAATGTCATTACTCTTTCAAATTCAGCTTTGTTATATTGAGATAATCTTAGTTCTACACCAAAGACCGGATTATCTCTTTCATTATAATAACTTAATTCATTATTACTACTTGTGATTATATAATCGTTCATATTTTTTCCTTATGATATGCGCTAATAGTAGCATAAAAATTTGGGTTTGTCAACGATATAATTTGACAAAAAACAACAAAAAAACTGGACTTGCTATCCAGTTTTTTGTGATTAAGCTTTTTTTAGTTTGATTTCTATATTTTCTACAGTGGCGGTAAATTGAGGAGAAGTTACCTTATCCCAATCAGCCAAAGTTTCTGTAGCGATGTAATCAAAATATTTTTTAGACAATTTGCCTACGAGTTCGAGTTTGATGCGGTCGGTAATTTCGAGATTGAGTTGCTTACGAGCCTCTTGGATATTACGCACGAGCTCACGTACAACACCCTCTTCGATAAGCTCTGCTGTCAGAGTCAAATCTAGTGCTACTACGATGTGGGAATCACTAAATACCGGCATATTTCCTCGAGCGGTAAAGTTTACTAAGATGTCTTCTTTATTAAGAGTCAACTTTTCTTCAGGGACTAGGTAGTGGGTACCATCAAATTGAATAGTTTTGTTTTGGATTGATTTTTGGATTGCTGGTATCATTTTACCCATAGTTTTGCCTATTGTAGCAAAGTTTACCTTGTAGTTGATTTCTGCCAAAGCGTCCACATCATCTACAATTTCTATATTTTTTACATTCAATTCTTCTTTGATTACATCAGTGTTTTGTTTGATGATAGCATAGTCAGCTTTATCAGTCGATGCTACCTTCAACAAACTTAGTGGTTGACGATTCTTTATGTTGTTTTTATTACGGATATTACGAGCCAAGTGGATTACGTTTTGTACCAAATCGATTTCATTTAGTAATTTTTCGTTATTAAACTTAGCTGGAATATTTGGCCAAGATTCTAAGTGCACACTTTCTTTGTTTGTTAGTATTTTATATACATACTCGCTGATAATAGGAGCCACTGGTGCAAAGATGCGACTAAACCTAGTCAGTACATAAAACAGGGTAGAGTAGGCTTGCTCTTTGTCTTTGTTCATTCCATCTATCCAAAATCTGCGACGAGAGCGCCTGATATACCAGTTTGATAAACCATCCAAAAATTCTGCAAGAGGTTTTACATATCCAGAGATTTGATAACCGTCCATCTGTGATTTGATAGTTTTTTCAGTTTTGTATAATAGTGCCAATATCCATTTGTCTAGACCATTATCACTCTTTGGCTCTGTTGTTTCATCTCCAATGTAGTGGTCTATTTTTGCATAACTTGAGTAAAAATATGCGCAATTCCAGTAGGGGAGAATGATTTGCTGTAGGCTGTCTTTTAATCCAGCCTCATCAAACATCATATCGAGCCCATTCATACAGTTGGATTGAAACATATACAGTCTAAATGCATCTGTTCCATAGGACTTCATTAGTTCCATTGGGTCGGTGTAGTTTTTGCTCTTTTTAGATAGTTTTTTACCATCTTTGGCTAGTACTGTGCCGTGCACGATACAGTTTTTGTAGGCAGGTTTTTTAAATAAACCAATGCTTAGTACATGTAGGTAATAAAACCAGCAGCGTATTTGACCAGTGTATTCTACTACAAAGTCAGATGGAGAGTGAGACTCAAACCAAGTTTTATTTTCAAAAGGGTAGTGGATACGAGCAAATGGTGCACTACCAGACTCAAACCAGCAATCTAGCACCTCAGGTACTCGGGTAAATGTGCCACCACAGTCACATTTCCAGCTAATTTTATCTAGATATTGTTTGTGCAAATCTGTTACTTTTTTACCAGATGTTTTTTCGATTTCAGCAATGCTAGACATTACTTTTTGTGTTTTACATTTGTTACATTGCCATACTGGTATTGGAGTACTCCAATATCTGTTTCGTGAAATATTCCAGTCACGAGCGTTGTTGAGCCAATTGCCAAAACGACCAATTTTTAGGTTTTCTGGGAACCAATTTACTCCTTCATTTTGTTTTATCAGTTCATCTTTTAGCTGGTCGATAGAGAGATACCATGCTTCCATAGCCTTGTAGATAAGTGGTTTACCACAACGCCAACAGTGTGGGTAGTTGTGCACGAGTGAGCCATCAGCGACATATCCACCATTGGCTTTTAGATAGTTTATGATGTCATTGTTTGCATCAAATACCATCTTTCCTTTCCAAAGAGATACTTTATCTGTAAAAATTCCCTTTTCATCTACAGGACAAACGAGTGGAATGTTATTTTTCTTACATGTCCAATAGTCATCTTCACCAAAAGCAGGTGCGGTGTGCACAATGCATATTCCTTCGTTTTCATCGATATAATCTACTCCCACTACACGAAAGGCACCATTTTTTTGCTCCTTTGCAAAAAAGTCAAAGAGTGGGTGATAGGTTTTGCCAATGAGTTCGCTTCCCTTTACAGTCTTGATTACTTTTGGATTCTCTCCAAAAACTTGTTTATACTTTGGCAGGGCAGAAGTTCCGGCGATTAGGATTTCGCCATTCACTTCGACATAGCTATAATCTACATTTTCTCCGATAGCTAGAGCCATATTTGATGGTAATGTCCATGGAGTAGTAGTCCATGCCAAAAAGTACACTGGTTTATTTTGCTCTGTGTAATCTGTCCCAAATTTTACCATTACCCAGCGATCTTGCTTAGGGCGTGTGGAGTCAGATTCTCTAGTATCAGAAATTGATAGGGCAGTTTCACAACGTGTGCAATATGGTGTAACACGATAGTCTTTGTAAATATAGCCCTTTTTATAGAGTTCTGAAAATGCCCAGATTACACTCTCCATGTAGTCTTTATCCATAGTGCGATAGGCATTGTCATAATCGACCCAACGAGCCATGTTTTCTACATACTCACGCCAAGAAGAGTCGTTGCTAGACACGATTTCTCTACACTTTTCATTAAATTTCTCTACACCGATTGTCTTTTCAATTTCACTTTTGTCATTGATACCGAGTAGACCTTCAGCCTGCACCTCTATAGGTAGTCCATGACAATCCCAACCCCATTGACGAGCCACTTTGTTGCCCTGCATGGTCTGATATCTAGATATCATATCTTTGATAAAGGACACTAGCACTGTGCCGTGATGAGGCTTGCCCGTAGGGAATGGTGGTCCATCATAAAACACGATTTCGCCACTGTGTGGTTTGTTGACTGACTTTTCAAAAGTGTTGTCTTCTTTCCAAAATTTTAATATATCGTTTTGAATTTGCTTTGTATCTGGCATACGTTCTAATTCTTTTTTCATAATTTCTCCTATTATCTATACACAAAAATATCCACAAAAAGTGTCCTGTGGATAATTTTTCGCTTCTAAGATTATAGCTCAATAAAAGAAAAAAGTCAATAATATTTTGACTTTTATATGCGTGAAGATTTGAGTGAAACTCGTTTTTTTAGGCGAGATGTTGTTTCCTTTTTTTGTTCCCACTCGGTGTAAAATGGGTTTTGGCTGCCACTCTTTAGTTGGGTAGATGCTAGTTTTACAGAATGATTTATTGCATCATTAATAATGCTAGGGGACGTGTGGTGGTTTTGGAATTGAAATTCCGCATACGCATTATTAATTGCAGAATGTATGGTTTTGATAGAGAGTGGAGGAGTATCTAGAGGAATTTGTAGAGGAGACGATGGATGTTTTTTATTGTGGGCAGTAAGGTATTTATCTTCTATGGTAAAGCAATCTAACATAGGGCAAAGAATTACATCTTTTGGGGTATCAAGTAGGTGGAGATAACTAATAGATTTTTTGCTGCATTTTGCATCATCATTGATATCTCCTACAAAATAGCTTCCTTTTTTGATGCCATATTTTAGGTCTGTAATTTGGTATGCTAGGCAACTAAGTAGTCCTTCATTAACTTTTTGGGTACATACATATTCACTCGCTATCCCCATTTTGGAGCAGATGTCTTGCATTATTTCGGCATAGTCAATACTACTTATATTGTCGATAGATAATATTGTGTGGTCGTGCGCAATAACGAGTTTTTCGAGAGGGGAGAGTTTGAGTTTTTTGACTTTGAGGGCAATTTCTGTAGATCGTAATTCAGCCTCTAACAGTTTACGAATAGGCAGGCCTGATAGTGTGATATTTGGGGCAATTTGCATGATAGCAGCAATGTTTTTTATCTCAAAATACCTAATGCTGCTTTTTTCGATTTGTACTTGCACATCAAAAAAGAATCGAGAAACATATTTGAGTAGCTTGATAATTTTTTTGGTAGAGTCTTTTATAAAGGAAACATTCATAAGTTTTAGTTCTAGCACAACGAGGTTTAGTTCTTCATAAAATGCTGGTTTTTGCGCCTTGATTTGTTCTCGAGCTCGGTGTGTCCATCTTATAGTTTTTTTGTGTTGCTCACAAAACTTACTTGGACTCATTTTTTTGAGTATGCAAAGGTCGTAAAATTGGTCTAGCCCTTTAGTTTCGCAGTTTTTTAGATATTTTAAAAAAGCTTGGTCCAATTGATCTACAAATGCATCAATAAGAAATTTTTTGTTAGGATTTTTTACATCCTTATCTTCTATAATAAAACTTTGCATATGCTACCTCTATTTTTTGATAATTATATCAAAAAGAGGTTTTGTTTGTCAAACAATTTATTTAGCAACATATCTTTTTTCGTTGGGGTAGCCCCAACCTTTTTTACGAGCAGACAAAATCTGCCATTCATCAGATTTTATTGTACTGAGTTCGATATTTGCCTGTTCGACCTGATTAGATATCATATCATATTCTTTTTTGAGGTTGTCGAGTTGGGCTTGTTTGTTATTTATTTCTGCTCGTTGGACAAATATTATTACACTTATTACTATCACGGCTGTCCAAATGAGGGGAATAATGTGTTTTGCAATGGTCATTTTTTGCTCCTTGCGAAAAGTATAGCATTTTTTTGTCTGGGGCGGTGGATTTTATCAAAAATCGTTTTTCCTAGATAAAATCCGACAAAGTATGCGCAAAACAAATAAAATCTGAGTTCTCCATAGTTTAACCAGAGTATCAAACACCACAAAAAAGCACCATGAGTTATAGTTAGTAAGAATATGAGAGGGGGACACCACTTGTTTTTTAGCTTGTGGCAAAGGATATATAGGGGGAGTAATCCAATAAAGGCTACAAATCCAGCACTTGCAAAAATCAAAAAAAGCGCCCCTTGATTTAGGCTAGTAAATAACATTAGCGAAACAACCTCTTGAGCAGTGGTGTTTTTTCTTCTTGGTATTTTATTTCTGCTATATCACCATCTAATTCGACTATCCCTTCGCTAACATCGATTTTTTTTACGGTCAGGTTTTTGCCTAATATACACAGTCGCTTTCCATTTACTACACAACAAAATTGTGTTGGGGTGGCATTGTCAGTTTTTTCCACACCGGTTAGGCTAAGAGATTTTTGATTTTCACAAATGAGTTTGTGGCTCTTGATAGTTTCCATATTCACCTCAACTTTATTATATGATGATATTTTTTACATAATACATTGCTTACTCATACAAAAAATAGTTACATTTTGCTAATTTTATGGTAAAATATTATATATAATTTAAGGAGAATGTTATGGAAAAGATTTGTCAAAGTTGTGGAATGCCGATAAATGATAAAAGTTTGTTTGGTACAGAAAAAACAGGTGCTAGGAGTACAGACTACTGCAAATACTGTTATCAAGATGGAGAATTTATAGATAAAGTAAGTATGGAAGAATATATCGAAATGTGTTCTCAATATGGAGAGCAAGCTGGTATGACAAATGATGAGATGCGGGCATTTTGCACCAAACTTTTTCCCACACTCAAAAGATGGAAGAGGAAATAATATGGCATCTACAAAAGAGTTTAAAGATTTTATCTTAGAACAACTAGCTAGTTTGCCTGATATTAGTTTTCGATACATGATGGGGGAGTATGTACTATATTATCGTGGAGTTGTCTTTGGTGGGATATACGATGATAGATTTTTAGTAAAACGGACAGAGTCAAACAAATCTTATGGCCTACCAGAGGTAATTCCATATCCTGATGCCAAGCCTATGTACATGATAGAGAATGTGGAGGATAGCGAGTATTTGGGAGCTTTAGTAAAGACCACTTATGCTGATTTGATAAATAGTAGTAGGTGAGTACCACCAATAAAAAAAGACCGGCAGGTCTTTTTTTACGATATTGGTCCTTGAGCGCTACCTTCACATTTATTTCCTCTTAATACACAGTTTAAGTCTAAATTGTATCCAATAAAGAGACCTGAGTAATACCCACTAATAGAAGAACTTAAGCTGGTGCAGTTTTCTATGTAACTAGTATATACTCCTCCAGTAGCGTATCCAGTGAATCCACCAACCTTGCACGAATAACTATCACTTCTTAGTGTGACTTTACTTACACAATTCGATATTACTCCCCCCAATAATGCACCTACAAAACCTCCCATTCCATAAGCATAGTTCCCAGTATCAGTAATAGAGCAGTTTTCAAGAGTTAGATTTTTGATTACGCCACTAGTCAATCTATTTGACAAGCATCCAAACAGGACATCAGTATTTGATGTAGTGATATGAATGTTTCTAATAGTGTGCCCATTTCCATCAAGTACTTTTGCAAAATTATCGATAGGGGTATAAGAAGAGCCTGCTGCATCGATATCGTTGTCTAGTACTAGCATTTCATATGCAGAATTATTACAGTATGTGGTAAACTCAGCCAATGTGGAGATATGCTTAATTTTGTAATTGGGTATAAATTTAGGGAAACACAAACCAGCTGTTTCGATAGGTCTAACAATTGTATCCATCCCAGAGCATGGGTAAGAACCTCGTTCTCCCATCCAATATCCAAAAGTATAGTTATCTCCTGGGCGAGCTATTTTTGTGGTTATATTATTCACAGTTTCAGACCAAACTTTACCAGCAGGGGCATCATTATTCCACCAATCTTCGATATCTGTTGAACTGTAAGTATTTATAGTGTCGTTTTGGGTATTTTGAGGAGTGTTATCGATGTCTATTTCCGGAATTTCTTTAGATGAAACTTTTATTATCAATACAGTCAGCAGTATAATAGCCACTATTACGATCGCCCCAACAATATAGTATCGGTAATTTGTAGATTTACCTTCCATTATTTTCTCCTAATTTTATTTTTCGCAAAACTAATACCATTATGTACAATCTAGTTTAAATTGTTTTAGTAAAAAAGTCAATCAAATTTAAAAAAAACATTCGACTTAGTATAAATAAAAAAGACCATATATAGGTCTTTATCTTTGTGGGATAATTGGGGCTACACTACCTTCACAGTTGTTATCTCTGAGCACACACGCCATATTGGTATTATATCCTAAAATTAATCCAGAGTTACCTGTGCCAGTTGCGGAACCTAGGTAAGTGCAGTGGTCGATATAACTTGTGGCGGTAGTACCGGATGCTAGTGATTGACCAACAATACCACCTACATAGCAGTCAGTTTTTGCGCTTTTTACAGTACCTCTAAATACACAATTAGAAATTACTCCATTTTTTATATCTCCCACGAATCCGCCCAGTCGTACTACAGTAGGGGAAGTTAAGTCCGTAATTGTGCAATTGTCAAGAGTTAAATTTTTGATTACTCCTCCGTTTAGCGATTTGGCTATTGCGCCATAGTTTGTATGATTAGTGCCAGCTTCACGAGTCATATTTCTAATAGTGTGTCCATTTCCATCAAAAATTTTTGTAAAATCTGCAATGCCATATGATTTTCCTGTCGCATCAATATCATTTTTCAAAACTATCATATCATAAGATGAATTTCCGACATTAGAAACAAATTCTTCAAATGTAGTAATGTAGAGTACTTTATTTGCTGCAATGAATACGGGAGTATAGTTGCTTGCCATTTCACTGTGTATTACAATTGTGTCCATTCCAGAATATTTTTTAGTAGTGCTATTTACAGTAACGGTCCAATACCCAAACATATAGTTATCAGCAGGGCGAGCGATCAATGTAGTCATATTGTCTACAGTTTCAGACCAAACTTTTCCTGTTGTAACATTACTACTAATTATATCTGTCGAACTATATGTATTTATAGTGTCACTTTGTGATGCTTGAGTAGGGGGATCAACATCTATTTCAGGGACATTGTTTGATGAAATTTTTACTATCAATACAGTTAGCAATACGATTGCTACTACAACAATAGCCCCGATTATGTAGTAACGATAATTGGTAGATTTGCCTTCCATCGTCTTCTCCTAATTTTATTTTTTGTAAAATTATATTTTTTATGTATAATTTAGTTTAAATTGTTTTAGTAAAAAAGTCAATCAAATTTACAAAAAAATCAAAAATAAAAATCCTATACCGATATAGGATTTTATTAACCATATGCTGGGTTTGGGGTAGTGGGAATAGTTGAATTTTTGGCCTTTTTTGCCTTTTTTTCAGCCATCTTTGCATCAAATCGTGTTTCAAATTGAGCAGAATATTTACATGGTTTTGTTTTTAGTCTGGAAAAAATGGCCTCTTGTAATGCCTTATTCTTTTCTATAAGTAGGGAAAATATTGTTGCTTTTTGTTCATAGCTCTTGTTCATATGAATAAGTTTGTCAAGATTTTTCTTTACAGACTGAAACAAACCTTTACCTTTTTTATTCTTTTTTTCATCCTCTGCAAAAATCTTATCTAACCCAAGGGCAAGACAAGCGAGTTTTACAGCATGTTTTTCAGGATCGATATTTACGTCATTTATCCATAATTGACATGAGTAATCATCGGTAAGTAGTCTAAAAATATCTTTGTATTTTAGGTTTGTAAAATCAAATAAAATCTTCATACAATTTTGAGCGTTTTTACGAAGATGCACATCATCAACCTCTTCTGGACTAGGTTTAAAATATTTATCTTGCTCAAAAAAGAATCTATTATCCAAACTTTTTAAAATCGGTACTTTATATTTCCCTTCTACCATCCTAGCGTTGAGAGTGCTATCATCAGCAAATTCTTTTTCTTCAGCAATCTCTTCTTTATAAGCAGTTTCTATCATGCTATACACTTCTCGGGTTCGACTATAGTTGGATTTTTTCAAAATGTCTTTTGGTTTGTGAAACATTATATTACCTCAGGCTATTATTATTCCTAACTAAATTCTGTATTCCCATCCCATTTTTTACTATTATACACCAAAGTATAGATTTTGTCAATATATATTCATAAATTGGTGGTGCATTATGCTTTTAAAATATGATAAAATATAGCTTTTCTAATATAAAAATAAAAACTTCTCAAAAACTGATTTGAGAAATTTCTATTTTGAAGGGATAGGGTGGAGTAAATGTAAAAACCTTGCTAGTATATTAGCAAGGTTTTTATCTTATTGGTAGTAAAATTGTGAACTTACTTCGATGGATGTTTTGATTAAATTTACAGTTTTGCTACCTTGGTGAATGTCATTTCTTTCAGCTCTAATGTGATTAAGTTCTATAATCCAGTAAGAGTGTGTCTCAAAGTAGTAAGTTAATTCAAA
>JAEEGL013925138.1_pt1 | contig 14026 bp, 13 predicted proteins | sample 9134231 | NCBI WGS metagenome assembly JAEEGL01 (sample SAMN16246548, study PRJNA631951) | gut metagenome | biome: gut microbiome; feature: rumen; material: fiber-attached | host: Bos | place: Iran: Karaj | collected 2018-10
AACCGAAAGTGGAGGAACTCTGGAGATCTCGTTGAATCGGGAGCCGAAGGTGCAAGGCGAAAGCCGAATCTCTCAGGCAAAAGGACAGAGTTATTCTGACACAGCTCATACGTTTTGATTTTGTTCAGAATATTCTGTTTTGCCCTGTCTGGTTGGTGCCCGGCAGGTTTTTCTTTTTCCCGGTATTGAAGCAATAAGGAGGGCAATATGGAAACTTTTACTCGATTTATCACTGCACTTGATGACTTTGCGTGGGGTCCGGTTATGCTGATCCTGCTGGTCGGAACCGGTGTTTATCTGAGCATCCGGAGCGGCTGGCTTCAGTTCAGCAAATTCGGATATGCCATGAAGAACACCCTTGGAAAAGCGTTTTCCAAGCAACAGGCCGGTAGAGGAGAAGTCACCCCCTTCCAGGCGATGACCACCGCTCTTGCGGGAACGGTCGGTACCGGCAACATCGCCGGTGTCACCGGTGCCATCTTCATCGGCGGTCCGGGTGCGGTATTCTGGCTGTGGGTTTCCGCTCTCGTCGGTATGGTCACCAAATATTCGGAAGTCCTTCTTGCTGTCAAGTACCGCGAGCGCAATGCTGACGGCGACTGGGTCGGCGGTCCGATGTACTCCATCAAGAACGGCCTCGGCAAGAACTGGCTCTGGCTTGCGTATGTCTTCGCTTTCTTCGGGATGGTTGCCTCCTTCGGTATCGGCAACACAACCCAGGTAGATTCCATTGCAACCGCCATCAACACGGCCGTCACCTCTTTCGGCGGTGCCCAGACCGGCAATGCCTTCCGCATCGTCATCGGTGTGATCGTCGCTTTAATTGTCGCTTTTGTCATCATCGGCGGCATCAAAAGAATCGGTGCTGTCACGGAAAAACTCGTCCCCTTCATGGCTGTGATTTATATTATCGCAGCTTTGATCGTAGTCTTCGGCAACATTGGACAGATCGGTGTGGTTCTCGGGGCCATCTTCAAGGGTGCCTTCTCTCCGCGCTCGATTGCCGGCGGTGCTTTGGGTGTTGGAATCATGACCACCATCCAGAAAGGTATCGCACGCGGTGTCTTCTCCAATGAAGCCGGTCTTGGTTCCGCTCCCATCGCTCACGCTGCCACCTCTCATACCGACCCGGTCAAGCAGGGTCTCTACGGCATCTTTGAAGTGTTCATGGATTCCATCGTCATCTGCACGCTTACCTCTCTGGCGCTTCTGATGGGTCTGGCCGGCCAGTTTGGCATCGACGGCATCGAATGGGGTGTCAGTCACGGCAGTGAAATGGTCGTCAACGCATTCTCCGGCATTTTCGGTGGGAAACTCAGTGCCGTCATCATCGCCGTTGGACTCAGCCTTTTTGCTCTCTCCACAATCCTGAGCTGGGCACTGTATGGCACACGCTGCTGCGAATTTCTCTTCAACAAGGCTGCCAAGCCCGCAGCTCTGGTTTACAAGGTTCTCTTTTGCGGCGTGCTCATCATCGGCTCTACGCTCGGGCTGGATCTTGTCTGGACCATTGGCGATGCACTGAACGGTCTCATGGCCATTCCAAACCTGGTTGCTCTGCTGCTCCTCTCCGGTACCGTTATTGCCACGACAAAAGAGTACTTCAAAAACCACAGGAACGATTGATCCCCTGCCACTTCGAGGCACTCTATAGAAAACCGGCGCTGATCTGACGTGATCCGCCGGTTTTCTCTTGCACTTTTTCATTCTTTCCGCTACAATAACATGGAATAAAATTAAAGACTCAGAGGTAACTCAAAATGAAATTAACAAACATTAAAACAGCCGCCGGTATCCATCTCGCAGCAGAGACTCCGCGCGGGCTAGTAGACCTGACCTCAGCCGGTTTTCCCCATACCATGCAGGATCTGATCTGCGGTGCGGATCGGAGTGTCGCGGAACGCCTTGCAGCGGATGAGAGTCTTCCTGTGGTGGATGATCCTGTTTTTGCAAATGTGGTGAATCCCATCGGGAAGCTGCTCTGCGTCGGTTTTAATTACAAATCCCACACACTTGCCACCGGCTTCGAACTGCCGAAGTTTCCTACTCTGTTCTCCAAGTTCGATAATGCTCTTGTTCCTCATGAAGCCTCTGTCGAGCTCCCTTCCTGGGAGGTCAGCTATGACTATGAGGCGGAACTCGTTATCGTCATGGGAAAAACTGCCTGGGACGTCAGTGAGGAAGAGGCGAAGGATTATGTCTTCGGCTATACCTGCGGCAATGACCTGAGCTGCCGCGACAGTCAGTGGCGCAGCGGTCAGTGGCTGATCGGGAAGACAATGCCGGGCTTCGGTCCCTGTGGTCCCTGTGTTGTCACCAGGGATTCCTTCGACCCCTTCCAGCCCATGCAGATCCGCAGCTATGTAAACGGTGAGCTGCGCCAGGACGGTCTTACCACGGAGATGATCTTTGACTGTGCCAAGATCATCAGTTACGCATCCAGGTATGTCCGTCTGGAGCCCGGTGACCTGATCTTTACAGGCACACCCAGCGGTGTCATGCTCGAGAAAGCCCCGGATGAAAAGAACTGGCTTAAGCCCGGTGATGTCGTCGATGTCGAGATCGAAGGGATCGGCACTCTCCGGAATACCATGAAGTAAGCAATACCCGCACTTTAACTGTGCAAAAGCCCGGCAGAGACGAAATTCATCTCTGCCGGGCTTGCTTTTATGAGCGGCACTATTCTTCTACCTGCAAGAGCTCGACATCATAAAATCTGGATTGCTTTTGAAGTTCCTGTGCAAGATATTCATAGCCAAACTGTTCCGTTAGGGTCTCTCTGTCGGAAAACAGATTTGTTCCAAGACCAAGACGGTCACCCTCTATCTCCACACCCAATGCTGCCAGAGTAGTGGGGAACAGATCAAAGGTTCCAAACTGTCGGTTTTTCTCTTTTATCGGAGCTTTAGCTGCGTGAATAAAGCAGTTATACACCGATCTGGTATAATCCGTATCGATATCTTCCATGATTCCGGCATCCATCGTAAGATGATCTCCGCTGATGATAACAGTTGTGTTATCATAGAAAGGCTGTTTCTGAACCCAGGTGACAAATTCAGCCACCTGACGGGAAGAACAGGCCAGTACGTTGGCATACTGCGTATCGTAGTCGTCTCTGCACAGGCTGCAGCGGCAACCGTCCGGGAAATGGGTGTCTGCTGTAAGCATTGTAAAATTAAACGGTGCTCCTTTTTTCGCCAGGCGGATCAGTTCTTCCTTTGCATAGGAGAACAGCTTTTCATCCTCAAATCCCCACCAGGCGTCATAGTCCTCCGGCAGTCTGCCGGCCTTTTTCAGCGAATCTGTGTCCAGAATCTCATAATTCCCGTGCTCTGTAAAATAAACCTCTCGTCCATGGAATTCAGCGTCAGATCCGAGGAGCAGAACCTGATTATACCCCTGTTGTTCCAGAATCTGTCCAAGAGATGTAACTCCGGGCAGGAAGGCATCATCCGCACCGTATGTGTCTGCTTCCAACGAGATTTTCACCGGAATGCCTGCTGTCTGCGCTACCATGGCGGCAGCAGTCCACGTGGTTCCGGGATACGACAATGCACCCCCAAGTCCTGTATTGTGAGAGAAATTCAGATTGGAATTCGCCAGCGATTCCAGCTCTGGGATATAGCACGCGGTGATCATATCTCCGGCGTCCGGATCAGCATAGGTGCTCTCCATAGACTCAAGAAAGATGTAAATCAGGTTTCTTTTTTGTTCCGGAAAATGCAGGATGGAATTATCAGGCTTCACATAATGTTTTTTTATGAAAGTGGATTCCATGGAATCCGCTTTCATAAAGGAATAAACGCGCATCTTTGCTCCGCAAATGATAAGCGCTATCACCAGCATCACAGATGCGATAGATAAAAAGTGTTTTTTAACCAACACCGATAATGCAGGATGAGAGATTCGGACTTTTTTTAAATACGTGAAATGCTTCTGATCCTGTTCACCGGTAAATGAATGGTAAAGCCACATTTCAAATGCGGTGAGCACCAACGAAAAGAACCCGACCTGTAGGATCGCACTGCCCAAAAGAGCTTTATGTACTCCCTTAGTAGTTGATTTCAGCTGGAATAGAAACTGATCAAAACTGATCTGATCATAGTTGTGCTCCAACCAAATCGTCAAAAGAATCAGTACATTGGCAAGAAGCAGAAACAGGATGGCTGTTTTTTCTTTCTTTGAGTAACCGCTTTTGATCATTTACCCATCTCACAGTCTAGTGTCTGTAGTGAATGTTGGTTTATTTTATCATATTCACAGAACCTTAGCAACAAAAGCCCAGCCATTTATTATCGCATTCGCCAGCTTTCTACTCTTTGATACAGCTTGTGCCAAAAGACCCGCTATGGTAGAATCAAAGCGGTCATTCAACAGTTTATGGGGAAATGGAGATGTTTGAAATGAAAGATTTCCCGGCGTTTATGAAAAATGAATTAAACCATATTGACAGCAGTCAGCAGAACACTCCCGATATTGACGGTTATTATTATGAGGGAAAAGACGGAAGTTAAATCTGTTTCTGGACTTATTATTCTGACAGGGAATCTAAAGAAACCATTCATGAATTTGATGAATATGTTTTCTGCGTCTCAGGTGAATACGTTGAGATCTTTCAGGGCGAGGAGCATGTTCTTCATTCAGGAGATGAATTGCTGATCCCCAGAAAAACTCCTCACTATGGACGCGTAACAAAAGGGACAAGGACGATCCACGCTTTTGGCGGAAAGCGAGTTATCTGATACTTTTGGCGAAGTTCCCTGGTCTGTTTCAGCAGAAGGCCCGGCAGAGACAAAACTTTTCTGCCGGGCTTGCAGTAATTTTTTAATTGGTTTTCTGAATGCTCTGAAAAGAATGTTCAATGGACGTTCTTATCAGATCTTCAGCGTAATATTGTCGCCGCTGATACCGACAAAAGCGCCGTTCTTCTGCTGGGGAGAATCGGGATGGCAGGTCAGCCACTTGTTTCGCATCCAGAGCATCTTCTCCTCCCCCTCGGCCAAGGTGTTGACCGAATCCAGCTCCTCATTGGTCCCCTTCTCGAGGATTACCAGGCAGCGGAAACCGCCTTCCGTAATCCGGCAGGGTGCGAAGTGAAGCACCAGCGGGAATACTTCGACCAGAACGCCTGCGGGCAGATAGAATCCAACAACATCTGCACTGTCAAACTTTCCGTCGTCCAGCTGCTCGGGGAGCCCCAGCAGCAGAACCAGTCCGGTGGTAGTGAAGTTCACCTCACTGCATTTGTGGTACTCCATGGCATTGAGCTGGAAGCCGCGGCCGTTACAATATCCCGCTTCAATCGGCATATCGCCGAAAACCACGCGTTTCATGTCCTTCATGAGGCTGACTTGCTCCAGCACCGGCTCGGATGCGTGGTAGCAGTTGCCTTCCTCCGGGATTGCGCAGGTATCCAGCGCCTGTGCCAGTTCACCGGTCTCACCGACCAGGATGCGGCCATAGCGTTTGAATTCCGGATCTGTCACGCTGTAGAGCGGCAGACCGGGATTTTTCTTTCGAAGCATTTCGAGAACATTTTCCATTACCTTATCCCTCCGTTATCTATAAAGTTCTGAACCGCCAGCAGACAGGCCGCACGATCCTCGAGCTGCTGGTTGTACTTGCTCTTTTCGATGATTACATCGTGTCTGGTGTCCACGCCCTCCTGCAGCTCGCTTACGAGCCGGGAGAGATAATATGAATCTTCAAACAGACTCCCGTACAGGACAATCTTTCCGGGATCCACCAGATAAATCGCTGCTTTGATTGCTGAGCCCAAAGCCTGTATCGCCCGATCTACGATTGCAGACGCTCCCTCATCCCCGTTGCTTGCAGCGGCGAATACGTCGAACACATTTAGACTTTCCGTATCCCGATCCCGGTACTTTCTCCACAGGAGCGGAGTATCTTTCTCTGACAGCATGGCGATAGCGTCCTCCCGGATGGAGCCGGGTGAGGCAATCGTTTCAAGACAGCCGCTCTTCCCGCAGTGGCAGGGCTTTCCACCGCGGCGGATTACCGGGATATGCCCGATCTCCGCACATTGGGCTGTCACTCCGTGCCATATTTTTCCGTCGATGGACAGCGCCGCACCAATGCCGTAACCGCAGCGAATAAAGAACTGGGATCCGGAGGTCTCATCCCGTGAAACAAACATATGGGCCGCAAAAAGAGAGCGGACGTTGTTCTCCATCACCGTCGGAAAACCGGTCAGCTTTTCAAATTCCTCACAGAGCGGATAATCCGTCTCCGCCAGAGCACCGAAGCTGTTTCGCACAATGCGCCCGTCTTCCGATGTGATGCCGCGCACCGCTACACCAAGGCCAATGACCAATTCCCGGCTGATGCCGTTTTCCTCTGTTAGTTGCATCAGCCTCTCAGAGAGTATTCTGGCCGTCTGCGCTGCAGGAGCACGGGGCGGAAGCGGGATTTCCTCCGAGAAGATCACTATGCCATCCAGCCAGACCGCCGAAAGGATCGCCTGTTTGAGATTAATCAGGATTCCCAGTCCGCAGGCAGCCTCGGTGTTGAGATCAATCAGAATTTCACGCCGTCCGGCACCGCTGCTGGATAGCATCTCTCCTTCGGACAGCAGCCCGTCGGCAATCATCTCACCGACGATCTTCGTGATGGCCGCCGGAGTCAGGTTCATGTTCTCTGCCAGCCGCTTGCGCGACATCGCGCCTTTCTCATGCAGAATGCGCAGTGCTGCACTGCGGTTGCTGCGCTTCACGCTCATCAGGTTATCGCCTTTATATGACACAGAACAATCTCCTTTCCTTAAAAGTCTCTTCCAGATCTTTTACGAATCGCGTACCGGTCTTCCGCTGTGGTTGATTCTTCCTCGCTGTAGAATCACAGCCGCCCCGGTCAACACAACAAGAATACCGAGGATTTTCTTCACCGTCAGATCTTCATTCAGGAAGAACACTCCGATAAAGCAGCTCAACACCGGCATCAGAAGCAGATAAAGCTTAACCAGCCAGACCTCAAAATGTTTGAGGTTGCGATAGTAAAAGAAATAGATCCCCGTCTGGGCAAGACCGCCCAGCACCACCAGCCACCAGAAGCCGGCTCCCATATTCTGCGGGATGCGGAATTCTCCGTGCACTGCTGCACTGCATCCGAAAAGGATCAGCACGACGGCGTTATTATAGTAGGAGATCATATCTGCATCCTCGTGGTATTTCTCCTGCGCCGCCTTGATGATGAACGCATTGGCACTGACACAGGCCGCCGACAGCAGAAAGTACAGGTCTGTTATGTGCAGTGTCATCCCACCGAAGTCCACTCCCAGCACCAGCAGGACACCGCCGAGCATAATAGCGGTACCGAGCCAGTCGGAGATGTAGAGCCTCTTATGGTAGATGATGACCGTAGCGAGGTTTACCATCAGGACATCCGTTTTCAGAAGGGCCGTGCCCGTACTCAGAGAACCTCCGGCGTAGCCGAGATTGGCAAACAGATCCAGCAGAAAGCCGAACACACCGATCAGTACCAGGATCCGCACAGCCTTTCCCTGATGGAAGAGACGGCTGAAATTATGGTCTGCCAGCAGCTGAATGGTCAGAAACACAAGTGCCGCCGACCGCAGGAGAAAGCCTGCCAGTCTTGCTGAGCCCGTCGCATCTACCACAATCTTGCTGACTGCATAGTAGATCGACCAGGAGACCACCATGCCGATGACCATCAGGGTATATTTCAAATCTTCCTTCATGTCCGTCTGTCCTCTGTGAAAACCATGTTGATGATATAGATTCCCGCCCATTACGGGCGGGAAAAATAAGATTTCTGAATCAGGCGAGTTTCTCGAACATCTCGCGCAGGGCTTTCTCGTCCATCTTTACCGGATTGTTGTTCATCAGTCCATGCACCGCACAGTCATGTGCAAGCTTGTCGAGGTCCACTTCGCCAAGCTCGCCGAGTCTGCTGCGCAGTCCGGCGAGCTTCTTGAGGTCGGAAATGCGCTGCGCCAGCTCTTCTGTCCCGGAAAGGCCCACTCTGCGGCAGAGCAGCTCCAGCCGATCGTCAGCATTGATGCGTACAAAACTGTCCAGCGTGAAAGCGCATGCTTCGCCGTGCGGCAGGTGATAGTCCTCCGACAGCGGATAGCTGCAGGCATGGCAACCGGCGGTCTTCGGCAGTGCAAAGCTCAGTCCACCGAGCAGAGAGGCATAGGCCATGTTCGCGCGGGCTTCCAGGTTGCCTCCGTCGGTGTAGGCAGTTTCCAGGTTCTCAAGAATGGTGCGGACCGCTTCCACCGCCATCAGATCCGAGATGGGCTGGTGGTTCTTGCTCCAGTATCCTTCCAGAGCATGGGCCATGGCATCAAGGCCGGTGTTCATCGTCGTACGCGGCGGGACTGTGCTGCTGAGCACCGGGTCCACGATAGCCACTTTCGGCATAAAGACCGGATTGTTGATGGTCTTTTTCTCGGTCTCATGACTGATGACGGAGACCTGAGTCACTTCGCTGCCGGTACCGGCTGTGGTCGGAACTGCGATGATGGTCAGACGCTCAGCCGGGAAGGGCTTCTCCCCGTGATAATATTCAATGGCTTCTCCGTCGCCGAGAGCAATGGCCGCGGCAAATTTTGCCGTGTCGATGGCGCTGCCACCGCCGATACCGATGACCGCATCCGCTTTCGTTTCACGGGCAAGCCTGGCGATCTCCACTACGCCGGAGAGCTGCGGGTTCTGTTCTACGCCGCCGAACACTGCAACGATGCGGCTGTCCTTCCCCTGCATCTCCTTCGCTGTCGGGGCGAAGTGTCTGCCGCAGGCGATCACACAGCGCTTCAGTCCTAGCTCATCCAGGACATCCCCAAGCTTTGCAAACTTTCCCTCGCCGAAGTAGATCTTAACCGGCTGGGAGTAAACAAACTCATGCGCCATAGATGTTCGCCTCGATCTCATCTACCTTGGCGGCAAACTTGTGCATGTTGGCAGCACGCCAGTCTTCCAGATCCTGGCACCACTCCGTGGCGAGGAAGGTCTTAACCATCTCGACAGCCATTTCCGGTCCGACGATCCAGCCGCCCATGCAGAGGATGTTGGCGTTGTTGATGGCACGGGACATCTTGGCGGAGTAGACTCCTTCGCAGGCAACCGCGTAAACACCCTTGTACTTGTTGGCGACAACGGACATCCCCGCGCCGGTACCGCAGATCAGAACGGCCTTGTCATAGGTCCCGTTCTGTACCAGAGGGGCAACCTCACTGGCAACCTGATAGTAGGGGTGGACCTGCTCGAGATCGGTGGTACCCAGATCGTCGAATTCAACACCGGCTTCGGTCAGATAGGCTTTGATGGCTTCCTTTGCGGAAAATCCGGATTTGTCGCTTCCAATTGCTATTTTCATGATCTGCTCTCCTTATTCTTTCCATAAAATAATCCCGCCCCGCAGGGGCGGGATAAGGTTATCTGGATTACTTCAGGGTCAGTGCTTTCTTCGCACTGGCGACAATGTTCTCTACCGTAAGGCCGGTCACTTCACGCAGGTACGGAAGTTTGCCGACTTCGCCGAAACGATCCTGTACACCGACTGCACACACGGGGATCTTCTCCTCGGCGAGTGCTTCCAGGACAGCGGACTGCAGGCCGCCGATGACGTTGTGGTTCTCCACAGTAAGAACCGTGCCGGTCTTTCGGGCGGAAGCAACGACCGTCTCTTTGTCGATAGGCTTGATGGTGTGGACGTTGATGATCTCAGCATCGATGCCTTCCTCGGCCAGCTGCTTGGCGGCGGTCACGACATCTGCGGTCAGCATGCCGCTGACGAAGATGCTGAGATCCTTGCCCTCTTTGATGGTGTCGGCCTTGAACAGGTCAAACCTGTAGTCTTCGCCGAACACGACAGGAAGCTGCTTGCGGAACAGGCGGATATAAACCGCACCGTCATAGTCGTTCAGAACCGGCATAGCCGCACGGAGCTGGACCTCGTCCACCGGCTCAAAGATCACAATGCCGGGGATAGAGCGCATAACGCCGATGTCTTCCATGCTCATGTGGGTGCCACCGTTGAGTTCTGCCGAAATTCCGGGGTCAGTGCCGACGATCTTCACGTTGCGTTTGGCATAGACGATGGAGATGGCGACCTGGTCGCAGATGCGACGGGTGGCAAACGGGGTAAAGCTCTCGATCCAGGGCTTGAAACCATAGCTGGAGAGGCCGGCCGCAATAGAGGCCATATCCTGCTCGGCAACGCCGCAGTCAAAGCTCTGCTCCGGGAACTTGGCACGAAGGCCAAGCGTGCCGCTGGCTTTGCCAAGATCGGCGTCCAAAACGACGACGTGCTTGTCTTTTTCCATTAACTCCGCGAGGCACGCGGCGTAAACAGCTCTCATTTCCATGGATTAGTCCTCCCCTCTGATTTCACGGATGGCAGCCTCGGCCTGCTCTTCGCTGACCGGGCAGTTGTGGTTGCCGGAGCCGAGATCCACGATCCACTGCACACCGCAGCCCTTCAGCGTATTGAGGATGATCATGGTCGGCTTGCCGCTGTCGCGGCCGAGCTTGGCATGCTCGACAGCCTTCTCAACCTGCTCCACATCGTTGCCGTCTTCAACATCGATGACGTTCCAGCCAAACGCTGCCCATTTCTCAGCGAGAGGCGCGATGTCGTTGACCTCGGCGACCGTGCCGTCGATCTGCAGCTTGTTGTAGTCTGTAAAGGCAATCAGGTTATCCAGCTTCTTGTCCGCGGCGAACATGGCCGCTTCCCAGATCTGGCCTTCCTGGCTTTCACCGTCGCCGATCATGGCATAAATGGTCGCGCCGTCCTTCTCCAGCTTGGAGCCCAGTGCCACACCGACGGCGCAGCTGAAGCCCTGGCCGAGGGAACCGGTGGTCATGTCAATGCCGATGGTGCGGTTCATGTCGCAGTGGGACGGAAGATTGGTGCCGCCCTGGTTCAGGGTAAGCAGCTCTTTCTTATCAAAATAGCCACGGTTTGCCAGCGTCGCGTATACGGCGGGGCCGGCATGCCCCTTGGAGCAGATAAAGCGATCCCGACCGGGCATTTGCGGATTGGCAGGGTCAATATTCATTTCTTTAAAATAAAGGACTGCGAGTGCCTCAACGACGGACAGGCAGCCACCGATATGGCCGACGCCCAGGTGGCCGATGCAGGTCATGATATCACAGCGGATATCTTTGCAGACTTCTTTCAGATCATAGCTCAATGTTATTTCCTCCTCCTTGATGTTTCAAAATAGCGGATTGAACAATACTGGGATAACAACGAAAGCTTCATTTAATTAAAGCCTCTAAACAATTCAAAGTGTACCCCGTTTTATTGCTTTTGTCAATACTGTAATCACACGATTTGACAAATTAATCCTTGACATCTCCCATCTGGATGGTTATTATGTTTTACAGTGTTAAGCAATTTTAGGAGGTACTCTTATGAGCTTCTGTTCTGTCTACATTCCTGTGGGTGTCCCCACTTACCACCTGGAGACTGCTCAGGACCAGTTTGAGCGCTCCTGCGCCATGCTCCGCACTGTGGATGCGGATTTCGTCTGCCCGGATGAGATGCTTCTAACTCTTGACAAACTGCGTGAATATCTTGACGGACTGAATCCGGACCTGATCGTTTTCCAGAACCTGACCTTTGCGAATGCTGCCTACATGGCGGAAGTGCTCCGCCGCTATCAGTGCCCGATGCTGCTCTGGACCCTGCGCGAACCGGTGATTGACGGTGGCCGTCTCCGTCTGAATTCTCTTACCGGTGCCTATTCCGCCGCCAACACCCTCACTGCCTTTGACGGCCGCTCCTTCAACTGGTGTTTCGGCACTCCGGAAGAGGAGTCTGTTGTCGCTGCTATGAAAGCCACTGTAGAAGCCGCGAAAGTCAAGAAAGCCATGCGCACACTCACCATGTCCGCCATTGGCCATACTCCCCAGGGCTTTGGCTTCGGCCGCGCGCTTGACAGTGAGTTGATGAACACCTTCGGTGTAGAGCTGGAATCCATTGAAGCCCGCGAGCTGATCGACATGGCCAGGGCCTATACGGATGAAGAGTGTGCGGAGTATCTGCGCGATACCGAGAGCTGCACCTGCGGTCTGGACAAGACCCCCGAGAACAACCGGAACGACCACGCCCGCCTTCTCAAGGCTTATCGTGACTATGTCCGGACACATCATATTGGTGCACTGGCCTCGCGCTGCTGGCCCGACTTCTTCACCTCTTTCGGCACGCCGGTCTGCACTGTGCTCAGCATGCTGAACGACGAGGGTGTTGCTGCTGCCTGCGAAGCGGATATCTACGGAGCGCTCTCCATGTGGATCGGGATGCAGCTTTCCAACGAGCCCGTCTTTTTCGGTGATCCGGTAGCCTTGGACGAGGACGAGAGCAGCATTACCTACTGGCACTGCGGCGCTGCCGCCTGCAGTCTTGCGCGCAAGGACACCGGCGCCGTCGTCGGGGTACACCCAAACCGCAAGATCGGCCCTGCCATGGACTTCGGCTGTGAATCCTTCCCCGAAGCCACTGTCTTCCGTATCGGCCGCAAGCCGGATGGTTCTTTCCGTTTCTTTGTGGCGGAGGGTTCCGTACTGGATAAGCCCAAGCAATTCATCGGCACTTCCATCGTAGTAAAGACCGACCGCAACAGCCGTGAAGTCGTGGAAGACAGTATCCGTGCGGGTTTTGAACCTCACTTTGTCGTGATCAAGGGCCATCACGCTGTAACCCTTCAGGTTCTGGCAGAGATGTTCGGCTTTGAAGTCTGCCGCTACTGAGCTTCATGAAGAGGTCCCGAATCTCCGAAGTTCTCTCCGGGCTGATCGACCTGATCGTCGCCGGGCTTCTCTGGCTTGTATGCTCACTTCCCGTCATCACGATAGGCGCATCAACGACTGCTCTTTATTACGCTGTTAACAAGACTGTCCGTCATAATCGGGGCCGACTTACACCTACCTTCTTTTCTGGCTTTCGATCCAATTTCCGCCAGGCCACACTGATCTGGCTGCTGATGCTGGGCTATATTCTGGTCGGGCTGCTGGATGCCTATGCCATTCGTCTGATGGGTTTTAGAGCCGGAACTGTACCCTATGTGCTGAGCTTTCTCTTTTTTCTTCCACCATTTTTGCTGTTTCCGTGGGTCTTTGCCTTTATATCAAGATTTCAGAACAGCGTCATCGGCACGCTAAAATACTGTGCCTGGCTCGCGCTGCGCCATCTGAAAACGACGCTGATTCTTGCTGTTGAACTGTTTCTCTTTCTCCTGATCTGCTGGCTTTTACCCGCTCTGATCCCGTTTCTTCCCTCTTCGTTTTGCATGATGATGAGTCTCTCCACAGAACCTGTTTTCAGGCAGCTGCAGCAGGAAACACGTGATGACAGTCTCGATCCATGGTACAATGAATAAGCAGGTTTTCTTCCATTACAACGCATAAAAGCGTGGGCATTTTCCCAACGTTAAGGCTTTTTGTTTTGTGCATTCTGGCCAAATTATCCTAAGGAAAATCTACATTTCTTACAAGAGCGAAAGCCTTTACAAACGTTCGGAATGCCGCTATAATTGTTTTTGTAGCCGGAAGGCTATGATTTATTGGAAATTAATTAACGTTGTTAATTAATAAAACAAAATCAAAAGGAGTACAAACATGAAAAAGCTACTTTCCCTGCTGCTTGTGATGATCATGGTCGTTGCTCTGGCGGTTCCCGCCTATGCTGCAAACGATGAGATCATCATCAACTTCCCCAGCGTCTGGGTCGGCACCGACTCCAAGGCCCCGTACATGGCCCAGCTGATTGAAGCCTTCAACGAAGAGAACGCCGGTTCCATCAAGGTCGTTGTTGAAGAGCAGACCGACTATCAGGCTGCCCGTGACAAGCTGCGCACCACCATCACCACCGGTGAGACCCCTGATCTCTGCATCATGGACACCACCTATGACATCAAGGGTTATTCCGAAGCCGGCAAGTTCATGGACCTGACCCCGTACCTTGAGGAAGGTTGGGGCAACGATTTTGCGGAAGGCGCTTTTGATGCATGGAGTGTTGACGGAAAGGTCTATGC
>JAEEGL015923939.1_pt1 | contig 14026 bp, 11 predicted proteins | sample 9134231 | NCBI WGS metagenome assembly JAEEGL01 (sample SAMN16246548, study PRJNA631951) | gut metagenome | biome: gut microbiome; feature: rumen; material: fiber-attached | host: Bos | place: Iran: Karaj | collected 2018-10
AAGTCCACCAATCCTGTTTCAGTCAACTTTGACATACCAGCAACAAAGGCACCTACCCCAGGAAGTATGATTCTATCTGCAAGTGCTATCTTAGCTGTATCTGCTGTAATGACTGACTTTTCACCAATCACCTTCAGCATATTGGCAATCGATCCTAGATTGCCTAATCCGTAATCTACTATCGCTACCATCTTACTATCTGATATTACGGTTTTCAATTCCAAATAACCTACTGAAGAAAACACCCGTCTTCAAAAGCCACAATGAGTTTTTGTAATCTTCCGGTGTTTTATTGGGCCTAGCAATAATCTCCTCAAACTCTTCTGTAGAAACTCCGAGCTTCTTGGCAATGTATGCCTTATCAAGCTCTGCCTGCTCAGGGTCGTAAGGAGGTTGCTCCAGTATCTTCAAAGCTTCATCACGGGTCATAGTACCAGCAAGGATTTCATTGCTCAACACATTCTTTCTAGTGTCAAACCCGAACTTGTGAGGCATATAATAACCTTCAAAGAAACGAGTGAAAACATTCTCGTAATGCTTGTTGGCATACTTAGTCCAGCCATACTTTTCGTGAAGCAAATCCTCAGCCTTGGCCTTGTCATAAACCACATAATCCAAAGGATATACGCGGGTCATGCCATAAAACAGCTTGTAGATAATCTTATACTTCAGAATGCCACAGGTAGGAAATGTTTTTAATTCACGCTGTCCAAACTTGCGATGAATGTCTTTGGCCATCCGCAGGTCATTCATATGAAGCCATTCCATAGGGGGACGAATAAACTCTGTGGCACTATTACCACCCGTCAATACATATTTTATATGATGTTTAGTGGCATAATTATACAGACCTGCAAATATGGCATGATCTTGCGGGAAATCTTGTGATGATATTGAGGCTTTAAAGAAGGATAGTTGCAAATCAGCCATCTCCTTCCAGTTCACAACCTCAGTATACATATCCAGGTTAAGCCCCTTGACAATTTTCTCAATATTCTCTACGGCTACGTTTAGATTCCATCCAGTATCCACTACAAATACTAGTGGGCGTAAATGCATCACCTCCTTGGCAATATATGCCAAATAGCTACTATCAGCACCACCACTTAATCCCAGAATACAATCATAATTGCGCCCTGCGCCAGCTTTACGTATCTTAGCCGCCAACTGCTCTAACTCATCAAACCGGTTCTCCTGGGGCCTCCAGTAAGGTTTGATCCTTTTCTCAAAGTTCCTACAATGGTCACAAACGCCATGCTCATCGAAACTAATCTTCGAATCTGTAGTATCCATCACGCACTGTGTACAGCGCTGATACTCTCTTTTTTCCATAAATGCTTTTTTTGTTATTAGTGTAAACCTCCGGACCTGCCACTAAAAAGCTAAAACAGGGGGTTTCCTTCGGTCTTATCTTATTTCCTAATTCTATGATCCAGTCCTAGTAATGTATAGAGTTTTATCCCAAGATTAAAAGCCCATGTGTTATTACGATACTTCAATCCTCGTGAACCTTGATCGAAATATGATTGTAACTCATCCTCACTTATCTGAAGTTTTTTGGCAATATCTTTGAACATTTTCTGCCCCTCTTCTTCTGTTAACGGGGGCTGTTCCATCTCCTTTAATGCATCCTCTCGGGACATCTGTCCTGTCATTACAAGGCTAGAGTTCCATACCATTCGAATATCACGTCCATAACGTTTCGGATTCCAGTATCCTTCAACGAATTTAGTTATCTCATCTTCAAAATGTTTCTGATCATAAGCAACATATCCATATTCTTTCGCAAGTGTATCAATCATCTGCTGCTTTGTTAGTGGTATAAGGTTTAGTGGGAATACCGTTTTTACTCCCTTAACATACGGAAGCCAGAACTTATGCTTAAATCCAGTTGTCCAAACGTAGTGTTTCGGCATAGGACATCCGTTCTTACGAAGTACATCTTTTACGTATGTTTTATCAGCAGTTTGACCGCCATCGCTATTCCAAGAAGCAGGGTCTGCGACAGCTTCTGTGGCCACATTATATCCATTCAAGATATATTTAAGCCCCATCTTTGAGGCAAAATGGTCTACCAACGCAATAAAAGCATGATCTTGTGGTACGTCTAAGCCCACGCCTGCTTTGAAAAAAGCTATCTGCATCTGACGTATTTCCTCCCAATCCATCTTGTGCCAGGTAAACTTCACGCCCATTCCAGCCTCCAACTTCTTCAGATTATTCACCGTCTCTGGTAAATCCCAACCAGCATCAATATGGAAGATAAATGGTCGTAATCCCCACTCTTTCACTGCGAGATGTGCCATGTACGAACTATCCAAGCCACCACTCAAACCGAGCAGACAGTCGTATTTCTTACCTTCACCACTTTTCTTTATATCTGAGATGAGTTTCTTTAATTCCTCTTCATGTCCCTTGCCATGATTCCACCAAGGGAGAATTCGCTCTTCATAATCATGACAGCGGTCACAAACTCCATTCTCATCCAGCACCAAGTTGGCATCTGTTGTGTTCATCACACAATGCTTGCAGACTTTAATTTCTTTTTTCTCCATAAATACTTACTTTTTTTGTTATTAATGTTTTATACCTCCGGACCTGCCACTAAAAAGCTAAAACAGGGGGTTTCCTTCGGGTTATTCTTAATATATCTTCTTTTTATTCAAAATAGCCGTTTTCATCATCAAGGCATATTCGTCTTTTATTGCATATAACATGATTCCATAACACGTTAACCCTAAAAAAACTACAACAAAGACCTTAAATAGTGGTGTTCCAGAAATAAGGTTCTTGATAAAATAGCAAAATAGGGTAGACAATAATGCAAATATAAAATAAAACAGGTGTTGCTTCGTCAGCCTCAAGGTGAGATTTTTTTTACCGCAAAGAACAAGTATCAATAATGCTATTATATTTGATATGAGTGTAGCCAGTGCAACACCATTATACGACCACACATAAAATAAAAAATAGCAGAGTGTTATTTCTGTCAGTGTTGAAATCATGAGTGCATATGTAACCATCTTCTCTCTATTTTGAGGGAATAGTATTTCCATTCCAATGATTTTTACTAGTGTCATAGTCATAACAATTGGGGCCATAATCCGCAAAATGGATACTGAAGGTTGAAACCCACTGCCACAGAAGAAGGCTATTAGTTCCGGTGATAAAACCATCAGTATTAAGGTAATAAAAGGGCATGTCACAAAAACGTAGTCTATAGACATTTGACTGAGTTCATTAAACTCGGCATATCTTCCAGATGCATAGAAATGCGACAAACGCGGTAGTAGCACATGTGCTAAGGATGCCACTACTGTTATTATTGCTAATACAAATTTTATTGCCCCTGTATAATAACCAACAAAGATTGTTCCTCCCAATAATCCTAAAATAGCCACATCTACTGATGGAAAACTACTTAATGCCAGATTAAAGAAATACACTTTACCAGAACGCTTGAAATGTTTAAAGGGTCTTATTTCTCTCACTTTTACTGCCTTTTTGTCAACATAACCCCATATCCTGATAAAATTAATTACAAAATTACCTCCGGTTGATAGTACGACGCAAATGGCATAATAAATAACATCTTGACTGGTTCGTACAAATACAAAAAGAAATACTGCTGAAAGTATTCTTATGAAAACACTTCGAATTGCTATATATTTAAATTCCTCTATACCCTTATAAAACCATTCACAGCCCAATGGATACAAAAGCACATGAATACTCATTACACACAGAACCGCCACGCTTCCTTTGGTCTCTTCTGATATGATACTAAGTATAATGATTACAATAATAGCTCCTAATGTCAATATCCCATGAAGGATAATAATTTCTACAAGGCTCTTACTAAGTTCCGTCGGCTCCATTTTTACCTTTGCAATCTCTCTTATACCGTAAAGAGGTATTCCAACGCAAAATATCGCACAAACATAGTTAATTAATGACTGGAAAAATCCAATTAATCCAATACCATCTGCTCCTAGGACTCGTGCTGCATATGGGAACGTTATCAAAGGAAATAAAATACTACTTACCACATACAACATATTATATATGTAGTTTGCCCTTACTGTTCTTTCCTTTATAATTAACATCTTCCTATGAATGACTATTTACAAAGTTTCTAAATCTTACAGATCTATCTATCAGGTATTTTTCATATGAAACAACCTGATGACCTGCTTCTTTTGCAAATTTAATCAGCGAAGTGTGAAATCCATAAATCTTAAGATGACTGCACTGCGCTATAATCATCTCAAATGGTATGTCGTCTGATAATATCTCTACTTTCCTTTGTCCGTAGAGTTTTAAAATTTTAAGCCTACTACCCTCGGTTTGAGCGGGATGGAACTTTACATAGTTTGTATCCTCTCCATATTTTTCAATCAATGCTCTACAACCATCTAAATAAACACCTTCTTCAATACTATGTTGATCTACAGCTGCTTCAAATAAGAAGATTGGTATCTCTTCGTTGATTTTCACATTCAATTTGAATTTTGGCAATCTTATAACGTGTTGTTCTGCTCTTTTAAGGGGGGCAAAATAATCCCCGTTTACTGCCCAGGTTTTTACACCTCCCTCAAGGTTATACATCCATTGCGGTGGATACCAGTTGGTCTGTGCCCATATTCTGTTTGTGAGACTTAAAAGTATCCTACGCCCGTATAATTTGTAGGTAGGCCTCTCTTTTTGAAAGAATGAATATGCTGACTCTTGGCAAAGATTTACGCATCTACAATGCTTGTTAGAAGCTATAACCTGAAAGCCATATGAAGCCACATGAGGTATATATGCATAATAATCACCTTGAACGTGAGCAGCTATGAATTGATCTATTGCTTTTATATATGATTTCTGTTTAAAGATAGAAAAGTGATAGGATTTAGGCAACCTTAATATATGTTCAATATCCACCATTCTATACGGCACTTCTACTATCCTTGTCCTATAGTTTCTTGCTGTCAAAAATAACACATCCCTTTCGGATACCTTTATGGCATCCAAAATTCCCATTGCTACTAGGAAGGAAGTGTGTGAATGGATGAAAAACACATGTTTCATTACATCATCAGCAACTGATAATATCTACACTCTTATCATTTAGCATTTTAACATATAACTGTTCTGCAATATAAAAGTCAAGTGGTGTATCTATATCCATGGATTCCACCTCTGAGGTTAATACAAACTTGGGATGTTTGCCTATGATATTTCTGTTCTTTATCAAGTCCTCGCGCTTAATAACAGCGACTCCGAAGTTCAGAGCAACCACATTAGGTAGATCTTGAGAGTTTGGCGCATTAAGTGGATTATAGTTGAGTGGTTTTCCTTCGAGCCATAGAAACTCTTTTACAGAACTAACTGTGGCAATACAATCACAATCATCTGAAGTTTTGTAAGCTTGTATGCATTGTGAAAATGTTTCCGGTTTTACAAATGGTGATGTGCAAGGACTATATACGAAAACATCAGTATCTGTTACTTCACCAAGATGTTCAAAAAACTCACTTCCTGAACATTGTGAAGATGCGTAATACTCCTCTCGACGGTGAAAATCTAATTTGCCTTCCCCTATCCGATAGGCAGGATGTTCTTTAACAATACTTATCGCTTCTTCAGAGTTTGTGTTAACGATAACTCTATCCAACTCTGGCACTCGCAGAAGGGAATTAATCTTCAATTCCATCAATGTAGTATCTCCAAACTTTCGGAGATTCTTTTCCTTAACGCGCTGCGAACCACTTCTGATTGGTATAACTGCTGTAATCTTCATCTACATGTTTTGTAAAACAGTACTCTTAAGCTTAGTATAGAAATCATCCCTTCTTTTTTCCAAGATAGATGCTTCATATTTCTGACTCCTGAGAAAATTCTTTCTGCTGGTTATCTCATATAAATGCGGATTCTTTATAAGCATTTCTACCAAATCAGCTATTGTCTTGACGTCATAAAAATCAAACATCATCTCCTTGTCAATCAGTTCGGAGTTTCCTGAAACATCTGTAGTCAAGCATGGTAGCCCCTTCGCCATTGCCTCAATGATCACCCTGGGTAGACCTTCCGCCTTTGTTGGCATAACATATATGTCACTATTTGCAAGGTATGTCTCCAACTCTACTCTGGTTAGAAATCCCGCAAAAGTAACTCTATCTTCAACTCCTTTTCCTTTTGCATATTCTTTTAGTTGTCGCACACCATCATCATAATCTTTGCCGGCAAAACTCACGAACACATTCAAGCCACGGTCTTTTAACAACGCTACTGCATCTATCACTTCATTATGTCCCTTTCGTCCTTTATAAATAATTTGATTCGCAATATGTGATATAACGAACTTATTCTTTTGTGGGTATTGTCTCGGACCAGAATAAAAACTCGCAGGAAGCGCTAATGTCGAATAGTTAGACGTAAAATGATTCTTTTTCTTACTATAGTAATGTTTTTGCAAATAGAATTCAGTTACACACGACACCCCGATTGCGTTTCTAGCCATTTTTCGCATAAGGTAATGCTGATACATCCATGCTATTCTTTCTAATAGTGTGTCTGCATTATTATAGCCATCTTTGGCATCATATACAATCTCTACTGCATATGGTTTGTTTTTTTTTCTAAGCTCCTTACACGACTGCATGGCTAATGCAGAAGGGATTCTTAATATCCCGCAATCGCATCCTTCTGATACATTTTTTAGAAGTTTTTGTATAGTCGCTTGTAATGTCAGAAACTTTACTATACCTCTAAACATCGGCACCGGCACAATCTGAATACGACTTGGATTTATTGGCTGTTGTTTTTTCCCCAATGAAGTTATTTCCTCACATCTACAAACAACCTTCAAAATGTCGAATATACGGAGATAGCGGTCAAAAAAATCATTCTGGCCTTCATAACTTGTATAATACTTACCTTGATAAAGGCAAACATTCTCATCTATTTCAAGTAGTAGCTTTGACATCTATACGCATTTGAATTTTTAATTGTTTTACTGCTTTCACTCTATCATCTCTTTCATCACGAACATACCATATTGAATAATCCGTCTTTTTGATGTTTGCTGGCGAACCTGCAACAACGACATTACTTACTACATCTTTATTAACAAGGCTAATTAGCAGCAACCGAAACGTTATCTCCAATATGCAACTTGCCTACAATAATACCCTTTTATAAATAGTTATTGTAGCCTCTCAAAAAAAGATTTAAAAGCATTAATATAATTATCATATTGGAAGAGCACGCTAGTTTTCCTTGTTTGATCCTTCAACGCATGCATTTGAGATTTTGTGAGCACTATGACTTTGTTTAGCAAAAGTTGATAAAGGCTTTCGCTATCGTAGTGATTTAAAATAAAACCATTCTGGCCATCATGTATATACTGGGCCAAATCGCTTGTCTTATTTGTTATCACTGGAACACATGCAGTTATTGCTTCAGCTACTTTTGTAGGGAAGCCAGCCATATTTTTTCTTGTTGGTTCTCGTAAGAGCACCATAAAATCAGCCAATTTATAATAAGCCGGCACTATGTCCTGCGAGACTTTTCCAAGAAATATAATGTTCTCATGTAACTCTTCATCGTTGATATCATTCTTGTAATTATTTATATAAGATTCTCGTTCGCTTCCCAAGATTAAAAATCTTATCGATTGTCCCTCATATGCAAGTCGGTTGACAACATTGATAACGGTATGCAGGCAATCTTTTCGGGCGGGTGTACCTGCATATATCAATGTAATGCCCTTAAATGGTACGACTCTTTCATCACTTATCTCTTTCCCCCATTTCTTATCATTTTGGTCACAAAGCGGAGGAACTATCACATTATTTGAATCAGGATAATACTCTCCGAGATATCTACTAATTAATATTTTGTTCCGCACCTCATGCTGGGTCTTGGTCATATTAATCCAGTTGGGTAATCTCTGGAAGAAATATAGCTCATTATTATCGTACCATTCGGTGATGTCGTTGACAAGATAAATATGATGGTCTTTACAATACCTCATCATTTTCTTCGTCCAGCCATTGGTCGCATTATAAAGTATAATTACATCTGGTTGTTTTGTGTACGATTCTAGATGTTTAATTGTTCCGTTTCCCCTAGTCACCAAGCTATTCACTTTGGCAATATACCCATCAAACGACTCCAACTCGTTAGTGATGATATACTCGATTCCATCCACTCTGTATTTTCCATCTTCACAAAGATCCTCTTCCCGATAATGACCACCCCAGCTAATAACAGATACCTCATGATCCGACTTAGCTATAGCTTTTGCATTATTCAACACCCTTGCTGCGGCTGCATCAAAAGTGGGAAATCTAAACGATCCTATGTATATAATTCTCATAATTGTTTTCCCCGCTTATTGGTTAATTTCTCCATAAACATCATCATAAAAATCGTAAACAAACCTCCCAACGTTATAAAGCCATAACTAATAGGTGAATAAAACATTATTTGGCAAAACATAAGGAACAAAGCCGCAGAAAAGCAATTTGCCTTCTTGTACAGTCTATTAATTAGTATATGAAGTAACATACCAAAGAAAAAAGGGAATAAAACGACTCCTATAATACCAGCATCACAATAATAGTAAAGCACAGAAGTATATAGTGCGTTCCATCTCATTTCTGGGGTCAAATCTATAGGCTCATCTTGGACTAAGTCAGCAAGTTTTCCGATGGAAGGTACAATACTCATCCCTATTCTTCCTCCTATAATATTAACGGCAGCCTCCAGTGAGGCAAATGTCAATGCACCATATTTATAACCTCCTAATTTTGACACATAATCGTGCTCCAATGCGTAATTAAATGCTGCACATGGTCCTACCGCATAGGAAACGATTTGCTCGTTTGCTTTTTCTGTATTTTTTGAGAAGTTTTCAGAACTCAACTCCACATTACCATATCTCGCTGCTGTTGTAAAAACAATAACAACATACAAAAGCACTGCTGTTACAAGACCTGCTTTTGCATATTTCTTTAAGTTAATATTGTATAGACAATACCCTACAAACAAAAAGGCTGATGCCAAAAGTATATATCCAAAACGGCCACCGCCTAAAGAGGCGTAAGCTAATATATAGATACCAGCTATTAATGTAGATAAAGAATATTTACGTTTTACAATGGAATACATAAACACTAAAAGCGAGATACAATTTAAAGGAGCAAGAATAAAATTATTAATATTCGCAAAACCTTCTCCAAACATATCTCCGGAATAAAAATCTGCTCTAGCATCTTTAAGCGTTTCTGCAACTATCATCTGAGCAAAGAACTTCTTAATTAGTGTCAATACATACAAAGTACTAATCGCACCTATTACAATTGACACTTTACAAAAAAACACTTTTTCTATGCTCTTAGATAATGGTTCTGTTATATTTCTGATAGTTTTGCCAGGAATTTTATAAAATCCTATAATAAAACTCACTATATGAAGTAATAACAGAAAAACCGCATAAAAAGATACTTTGAAACCAAAAGGGGCTAGAGAGTATACTGCTACGCACCCTCCCCACCAATATAAATATATCTGCAAAGTTCGCCTGGAGATTGTATCATCCCTGCTTTTCTTTTTTATCAAATTATGAAGAATGAACAATACCAATAAGACTAATAACACCATATGTTAACCTACTAGATATTTTCTACAGAAACGGCTCTGTGATTTCACTACCAATTTGTATTGGAAAACAAACATAAACAAAGCACATATCCATATAATAGACAGTTTCAACACCCAGCTATCAAGAAATGAGTTACATAGTAAAACAAAGGGCATATGCCACAAGTATATCCAATTAGTATTCTGGCCAATAAAAATACAAACATTTAACTTCGCCACATATCTCAATAACATTTTACATCCCCATAATACTACGGATACCATACATCCATATATAATAAAATAAGATTGTGGCGGGTATTTCAGCCCTGTAATATTAATAGAAAATGAATGATAGTATATGTAGATACATAATGCTCCTCCAAAAATCACAACCATTATGGTTGCCCAATTTCTAAGTTTCCTTCCTGCTAATGATTTAAGTCGCACACCCAGCATAAAAAATGGCAGATACCCTGTCAAATATACTATATAATTGTCAAGTATCACATATGCGAACGTTAAATGTTCAAGTCCCTTTGTAAACAAACAAAGAAAATGTTGTATAATCACAATTAAAACAACTATCAAAAAATAAATTATATCTGATTGTATCTTCTTGTTTAACTTCGCAATAAAGGGTGCAACAAGTCCAATTAATAAGAAAACTTTAAAAATCCATATATAACCCATCCCTTGCTGATAAAAAATAAAGCACCCAAGTATATTCTCATATGTTAAACCCGCTCTAATTATACCAAAACATTGTGCTAAATATAAGGGTAGTAGATAGCATGGAACAATAAACAGATACATCGGGATAATTATTCTTTTGATTCGATGCCAGACATATTCAAAATAACTTGTTTTAAGCACAGATGAAGTGCACACACCAGACACAAAAACCATCATTGGGACATTAAAGTATGTAAGCTGTACTATAAAATCCGGTGGATCTACATGTACGAGTACTACAAAGAAAAATGCAAAAAATCTATATGCATCAATTGTAATATCTCTATTTTTATTAACAAAAACTTCATTCATGATTTTCTGATCTTACTTAAAAGCATATCGCTTATCTGATTTCTCTCATTCCCCGTAAACCCAAAGAACCAAATAAGGATAAACAAATAAAGATAATAGACTGATAATACAATCATCGGATGAGAAAATAGCGGAACGAACAATAATGGCGAAAACAATATTCCAACCACTAAAGAAGGAGCATAAGCTCTTTTTATAATAAATCCGACATTAAAATCAACCACCTCGCTTATAATTGTTTGTCTGACGAAAAACACAATTATGGAGAATATAATATATGTTATTAACAAATAATCTGCAGGTGCCCCATTCTTTAAAACGAAGTAAGCGACTATCACGGATACTATCAATATTGTATTCTCAACTAATTGGTATTTTTTTATTCTCCCAGTAGCAAATATCAAATCGGGGATTCCTGCATTAAGGGATTTTACCAGATTATCTATTATCATCAATTGTGTAAAGACTATAATCATCTCTGGAACATTACCAAGCCATAATTGAAATATAAATTGTGGACATACAAAAAATGGCATTGACACTAAAAGTGTTAAGAAAAATGTCGCCTTGGAAGATAGACAAACTAAGTTTCTACTTCTATCTAGATCTCCTCCTGAATATGATTTAACAATCTGAGGCGAAATGGATCTGCAAACATTACCAGAGAATGTCCCTAGCATTGCGGACAGGGAATTAACAATACCGAAAGATGCATTAAGGGCTGCTGTAAAAAACTTATTAATTATTAGGGCAGCTCCTTGATTTCTCCCCACATATGATAATGCCCCATAACCTACCCATATTGAGAAGTGCATAACCTCTTTATATCGTTTTCGGTCTCTCACCAAAATAGTTTTCACATATTCCGGATACTTCTTTTTGCAATACCAAAAATATACAAAGACAGGGACTACAACAACTAAAACATTTATTAACGTGTATGCCATAAGTTTGTCTTCAAAATAAAACAAAAGTAGATAACAAAAAATCAGTTTAATGATATTAAGCAGCATCTCTGTAGAACAAAAAACGACAAACTTTTCTTTTGCTAACAATAATCCATTATAAGGTACTCCGATAAATGATAACACAGAACCTACAATAGTTATCTTATAAACTTTTGCAACTAAATCAAGGTCTCCTTCATAATTTATATAATTATAAATATAGAAATCCCCTATTGGGAATGCAATTAACAGCGTTAATATCGCAATTAAAATATGAACCAATAAACAGACATTAAATATTATATTTACTTCTCGTTCATCTTTCTTCCCAATCGCTACTGCAATAAACCTATTAGTTGTACTTAGCATTACTGTATTTACAATCACGATAAAAGAGATTACGCCGCCTACAACTGAAAATATGCCAAAATCCTCAACGCCTAAAGCCTGTAAAGCATACCTAGTCGTTACAATCCCCGTTATGATTGTAACTATCAGTTTGGCATACAATATAATTGAGTTGATTACTATTGCTTTATTTGTTCCTTCTTCCATAATTTGTAGAGCGTAAACATGTTCCTATTGTTTAATTTCGCACCATTCTAGGAAGGTAGTATAATTCCTCCGACGAAGTATCTGTAATAGGAGCCTGAATAGTACCGAATGCGCATTCATACCCAGCATTACAAGCCTGTATTTTAACCTTCTGTGAAACAGAGCTCTGCCGTCCATAAGGATATGCCATATATAAAATCGGATGACCTAGTAACAACTCTAATTGTCTTTTTGACTCAGCTATTTCATATTCACTATCATTTACCTTTCTTAGCATGGGATGAGTTATCGTGTGTGCCCCAATTGTACATAGTGGATCTTTGTCAAGTTCTAATAATTGTTCTGTTTTCAAAAAACCGGGCTTATCAATAAAATTAATCGTAATGAATAATACAAATGGTATTTTCATCTTCTTTAAGATTGGATAAGCATTGCTATAGAAATCATCAGGAACATCATCAAATGTTACAACTGAAAAACGTTCTGTTGCTTTTGACTGTATCATTTCCATCATCATCTCAACAGATACAAAACGACGTCCTTCACTATATACTTCGTCTAATAACTTCTGAAATCGAGAGATTCCACATTTGCACGATGCATTTGTCTCAATATATTTATCGGTAACATGATGAAACATTAATACTATACCATTAACCTTGCTATTGACGGTTGATTTAATCCACCAATACCTTTTCAGGTTATAGCAAATATCCCAATAATAAGATATAATACGTTTTAGCATCCGATTTTCTCCAACAGAATGTTCTTATAATATCGCAATACATACTTAAGCAATAATCTATTGTTGAAACCTTTTAGCAGATAAGGCACTACAAAATGATTATAACCATTTGAAACTTTTTCTTTTACACTTGTATCATAAAGCGTAATCCCTTCACCTTTTATGTTATATTTAACATTCAGTTCCATGGGTCTCATATGAAGAGCATATGTTCTTACTTTTTTGTATGGTAGCAACTTAGTTGACAAGACATACCTTTTATAAGTGTCAGAATCCTGTTGGCCAAATAAATCTAATGTTATTTCTTCTTTTGTTACTCCTACCCATTCATAGAGTGATTCATTGTTACCGTAACAATCGTATTTTGGAAGACTTTGCAATTCGCCAAACCTGTAATCAAAATCTTCTTGCAATAAATTTACCTGAACAATAGTATTATTCGTACCTCCGTGTTCTCCTGCATCACTAAAATTAGTTGTCAGAGATCTATTTGGGTAAAGAACATATTTTTCTGTCGATGCAACATAGGCATTGTAATACCTAGACCATGCCCTAGTCCATTTTTTTATCTGAATAGGCATATCCGCACATTGGACATCTTCTTCTGTATGGGCATCGCGCCATTTTGCAAATCCATCCCACATCTGTTTTGTCCAACATTGTCCCCATGTTGACACATCTTTAGCCAAAAATACATCATATCCTGTTTGAATAATCTCTAACGGCAAACCCACAAACCCATTTATTTCATTTTTATAAAGTGATATTTCTGCAATATCTTCACTATCCCCAAATCGTTCTACGGTTTTCTTCGCATAACTATAAAATACTGGGCTTACAAATAAATCATCCTCAAGAAGAATTATTGCTTTAAAGTATTGGGTCAAATCTCCGCATTGATATATATGTTTTAACAGTCCTAGCCGAGTAGTTTGTATATTTACATATTTGCCTCCAAAAGGCCAAGTAAAATTTCTTACATATCCATACAATTCCTCATCTCCGCTATTATCGATACTTATGACCAGTGGTATGTCGTTTGAGTCATATTTTGCCAACAAAAGAGACTCTAATAGTCGTTTTATGGAATTCAAGCGAT
>JAEEGL015957723.1_pt1 | contig 14026 bp, 9 predicted proteins | sample 9134231 | NCBI WGS metagenome assembly JAEEGL01 (sample SAMN16246548, study PRJNA631951) | gut metagenome | biome: gut microbiome; feature: rumen; material: fiber-attached | host: Bos | place: Iran: Karaj | collected 2018-10
AACACTCGCAGCCGGCATCGGTTTTTAAATTCTTTGAGGATATATGCGGTATTCCCCATGGCTCCGGAACCGTGGCCATGTTAAGCGACTATCTTGTCAGGTTCGCCACAGATAGGAACCTGGAGGTGATCCAGGATCAGGAGAAGAACGTCATCATCAAGGCCCCGGGAAGTCAGGGGTATGAGGACAAAGAGCCAGTGATCCTTCAGGGACACATGGATATGGTGGCAGTAAAAGAGCCTGATGTGGATATAAATATGGAGACAGACGGACTTAAAGTTACCACGGACGGCGAGTTTGTCTGGGCGCAGGGCACAAGCCTTGGCGGCGACGACGGTATCGCTGTAGCCTACTGTCTTGCACTTCTTGATGACAAAGACATTCCGCATCCCCCGCTTGAAGTTGTCATCACCACCAACGAAGAGACCGGAATGTATGGGGCAGCAGCCATTGACCTCTCAGGACTTAAGAGCAAAAGGCTTATAAATATCGACAACGAGGAGGAAGGCGTCTTTATCGTCAGCTGTGCCGGTGGCGCCAGGGTATACTCAGAGCTTGAACTTGAGAGAGAAGATATCTCAGGTGTTAAGTGCAAGGTGACTGTTTCCGGACTCCTGGGAGGACACTCAGGAGAGATGATAAAGTGCGGCAGAGGTAATGCAAATATCATTGTGGCAAGAGCTCTTTTGACAGCACTATCTGAGACAGACATAAATCTCATCAGCATAGAGGGCGGCGTTGCAGATAACGCCATACCTTCAGGGGCATCAGCACAGTTCATTGTTCCTGTTGGCAAAGCTACACTGGCAAGAGAGAGCGTTCAAAGGACACTGGAGGAACTTAAGGCAGAGCTGGAGAACAAGGACGATGGAATCAATATTTCTTTTGAAGCAGAGGATGGAGAGGCATCTGAGAATGCATTTACATCAGCAGATTCTGAGAGAATATTGAAACTCCTTTGTGTATATCCCGACGGAGTTCAGGCCATGAGCGCATCTGTTGAGGGCCTTGTTGAGACATCACTGAACCTGGGCATACTCAAGACTGAGGGAAGTAAAGTCACAGTAGAACAGTCAGTAAGGAGCAGCGTCGAGTCATCCAAGAGAGTTCTCATCAGCAAGCTTATGAACATCGGCGAGGCCTTTGGAGCTAAGGTGACTGTCAGCGGTCAATACCCGGGATGGAAGTACAATACCAAGTCAGAGCTCAGAGAGCACATGGTTTCAGTATACAAAGAGATGTATGGCAAGAATCCTAAAGTCCAGGCAATTCATGCAGGTCTTGAGTGCGGACTGTTGAGTGAAAAGATTGAAGGCCTGGATTGTATCTCCATCGGACCCGACATGCAGGATATCCACTCCACAGGTGAGAAGCTTTCAGTTAAATCAGTATCCAACGTATGGGATTATCTCAAAGCTGTTTTAAAGTAAAGGGGGCAAAGAATGGAAAACATTAGACAGAGTATCATGGACTCTGTGATCAATCAGTTCAATCAGAAGGGCATGAAGTTCACCATGGACGACATATCCAAGGAACTTCATATAAGTAAAAAGACTATCTACAAGGAATTCAATGACAAGGACGAACTCTTCTTTGCCACTATCGACTACGGTTTCGCAGCCATCAAGCAGAAGGAGGCAGAGATCCTGGCAGATGACTCACTGGATCTTGTGGACAAGATCGCAAGAGTTATAGTATGTCTTCCCGACAATTATAAAAACATCGATTTCAGAAGAGTATATCAGCTCAGGGAGAAGTTCCCGGAGGTATATTCAAGACTTGCGGTGAGGATAGAGAGCGACTGGGAAGAGACCGTCAAACTCCTTCAGCAGGCCATGGATCAGGGGATTATCAGAAAGATGCCCATCCCTGTAATAAAACTCACTATAGAGGGGGCCATCGAGAAATTCTTAAGTTCTGAAGAACTGGCGGGAACGGACGTAAGCTACGAGACTTCCCTCAATGAAATGATAGACATTATCATCAACGGAATCAGGGTCAAGAACTGAAAGCGGGGTAACTTAGCATGATCTATGCAGATGGAAATCTGTTTCTTTTACAGACTGAGAATGTTTCATATATGATGCGAAAGCTTGAGACAGGACACATCGAGCACCTGCACTTTGGAGGATCTCTTTTGTCAAAAGAGATGTATAACAGGGCAAAGGGCGAGATAGACCTGGAGAGCAAGGACAAGGATAAGATTAAGAAGACTGCTGCAGCTATTGCACCAAAGCACTTTTTTGGCGGCGGCAACATGAACGGTTATTCGGACGACTTCAGGAGCGTCTCTCTGGAGATGATGGGTCTTGAGGTTCCGAGCTTTGGAAAGGGCGACATAAGAGAACCGCTGGTGGAGATCACTTATGCCAACGGATCTACAACTGTGGACTTTGTCTACTATGACTTTGAGGTTAAAAAGGGAAAGGCTGCCTTGGAAACACTGCCGTCATCATATGACGATACTGGAGAGTGCGAGCAGCTGATCTTAAAGCTCACAGATAAGGAATACTCTGCAAGGCTTGATCTGGTTTATACTGTATTTCCTGACTGTGACTGTATCACAAAGAGCTGTGTTCTCTACAACGACGCGGACAGCCCGCTTCGCATAGACAGGCTCCTTAGCAGCTGTGTGGACTTCTATGAGACAGGACTTAAGTTCACCTCATTCCACGGCAGATGGGCCTACGAGATGGGCAAGTTTGAGTCAATCTGCAAGGCAGGAAAGGTGGTATCGGAAGAGCTGGCAGCCGGTGAGTCCGGATCAAGATCCAATCCTTTTGTGATGGTGAGCAGACCGGATACTAATGACGAACAGGGCGAGGCTTACGGCTTCAACCTGATCTACAGCGGCAATCACTATGAGGCTCTTTCATCCAACGGATGCAGCATCAGCCGTTTTGTTAACGGAATTCAGCCCACAGGCTTTAGCTGGTGCCTTGCAAAGGGAGAGAAGTTCGAGGCTCCCGAGGCTGTTATGACCTGGTCCGGTGAAGGCTTCAACGGCATGAGCCACAACATGCACAGATTTGTTAAAAGACATATCGTAAGAGGAAACTGGAGAGACAAGGACAGGCCGATCCTCATCAACAGCTGGGAGGCCAACTACTTTGACTTTAATCAGGGATCTCTTTTAAAGCTTGCCAAAGAGGCTAAGAACTGTGATATAGAGCTGTTCGTTCTGGACGATGGCTGGTTCGGAGTAAGGAATGACGATCACAGGTCTCTGGGCGACTGGTATGAAAATAAGAAGAAACTTCCCGGCGGACTTAAGGAGCTGTCACAGAAGATAAGTGAACTGGGAATGCTATTTGGCATCTGGGTTGAGCCTGAGATGGTAAATAAAGACAGTGATCTGTACCGGGCACACCCCGATTGGGCTGTGAGTGTTCCTGCACACTCACATTCTGAAGGCCGCAACCAGATGAACCTGGATCTGTCCAGAAAGGAAGTTCAGGACTATATCATAGAGGCCATGAAGAAGGTCTTTTCCTCAGGAAATATATCTTATGTAAAATGGGATATGAACAGGATCTTCTCAGACCGATATTCAGTGGCACTTGATGCCGACAGGCAGGGAGAATTCCAGCACAGATATTATATTGGATTATACAGGGTTATGAAGGAACTGACCGAGAGCTTTCCGGACATTCTCTTTGAGGGCTGCTCTGCAGGAGGCAATAGATTTGACCTGGGAATCCTCAGCTATTTCCCTCAGATTTGGGGAAGCGATGATACTGATGCGTATTGCAGGCTGGATATCCAGAGAGGCTACAGCTATGGCTATCCTGTAAATACTGTTGGAGCGCATGTGTCCGATGTGCCTAACCATCAGACCCTTGTCAGCGCTCCTCTGGAATCAAGATTTGAGATCGCTGCAGCCGGGTGCTTTGGCTATGAGCTGAACCTTTGCGACATGAATAGTAACGACCTTAAGATAGTAAAGGACCAGGTGAACTTCTATAAGAAGTACAGGCATCTGTTCCAGTTCGGTGATTACTACAGGCTTCCGGATTACGGATATTTGATTGTCTCGGAGGATAAAAAGATGGCAGTGGCATTCGCAGTAGAGAGAAATGCCACTCCCAACAATGACTACAGATGCATCAGGGCAGCAGGCCTTGAGGAGGACTGGCTCTACGAAGTAAGAAACAGGTTAGTGCCTCTTAGAGTAAAGGACATGGGAACCCTGATAAACGCAGTAACACCTGTTCACGTGAAGCAGGACGGTGTGATCCACAACCTCATTGATAAGTTCAAGGAGGTTAAGAGTGAGGAGCAGATTGATACAATGACAGGTGCTGCCCTTAAGAGCAGGGGACTGTCCCTCAACGCCAGCTTCTCCGGAACAGGCTACAATGAAAATGTAAGGATTATGAGAACAGGTGACACCAGACTGTATATTTTTCAGTCGCTGTAACTGGTGTCCATGTTAGCAACAATTGTATAATCGGGATAAAGACTCTGGATGTCCTCCAGGGTCTTTTTATATATCTCAACTCTGTCAGGGACAAAGTCCACTACCAGGTCCATACGCATGTCTTTTTTATCGAAGTCTATGAAGAAACCGTGCATCTGCAGAACATGTTCGTGGGCAGATACAACCTTGGCAATTTTGCTCCTGACATCGATGGTGCGCTGGTCCTGAGTGTTGACAGAGTAAATTCCGATGGAGACGATGGCAATGTTGTGTTCCAGGTATACTCTGTCCTGAATTTCTCTGGTTATCTCATCTATCTTGTCAGCAGTGAAGGTGTCGGGAATCTCGATGTGTACAGAGGCCATTACCCTGTCAGGGCCATAGTCGGAGAAGATCAGGTCATATGCACCGATAACACCTTCGACTGATTTGATGGTATTCTTGACAGCAGTAGAAACGGTGGGATCGATGCGCTCTCCCAGGATCTCACTTATGGTGTCACGCAGCATTTCAAGGGCAGACTTGATCATTACAAGGGCGATTATGGCAGCCAGATACGCCTCTACTGAAATCCCTGAGACGATAAATATGATGGCGGCTACCAAAGTCGCTGCAGATATGACTGAATCGAAGCGGGCGTCGGTTCCGGATGCAACCAGGGATTCGGAGCTGACTTTTTTACCTGTGCTTATAAAGTACTGGCTGAGAAGGAGTTTAACCAGGACAGCGATTCCAACTATGATGAGGGTTGGAGTGGTGTAACTTGCTGCTTCCGGATGAATTATGGACTTTATGGACTCTACCAGTGAAGTGATACCGGCGTAAAGCACGATGATGGATATTATCATGGCACTAAGGTATTCAATTCTTCCATATCCGAAGGGGTGCTTTTTATCTGGAGCTTTACCTGCAAGAGCGGTTCCTACGATTGTTATAACAGACGACAAGGCGTCGCTTAAGTTGTTTACAGCGTCCAGCACGATGGCGATGGATCCCGAAATAACGCCAACCACAGCCTTAAAGGCTGCAAGTAATACGTTAACAATAATACCGACAATACTGGTCCTGATAATAGTTTTTCCTCTGGTTTGAACTTGTGACTCGCTCATTTCATTCTCCCTTTATGTAATATCTTTTTAGCAAATAATACTCATATTATGTTATCATCAAAGTAAGAATAAATACATTATTATTTTGAGGTGACCATGAAAAAGAATAGTGTAAAAGCAGGTCTTTTGACATTTATAATCACATTGGCAATCACCTCGGTGATAGCGTACATCTACATTCAGAGTGCTGCCACCGCCAGGCGTGAGAGAGCCCAGTACTTTGCGGATTTCGCCTCCAGCAAGATACAGGCTGAGATCCAGCGCAGGGACTATATCAACAGGATCCTGGAGATATCGGTGACAGGCAGCGATAACACCATAAATCAGGGAATAGTTGATGTTATTTCTGAGCAGCTCTTTGACGATTTCCTGGATATAATAGAGATCACGCTGGCTCCTCGCGGAGTTGTTAGTTATACATACCCTGCAGGCAGCAAATCTATGGGAAAAGATCTTTTTGCGGACACGCAGCAGGGTATTTATTCTGACTACAGTAAGATGAGCGAAACCTCTGTCATAATTGCTCCCGCAACTCTTGACGACGGGAACTTAGGAATTATCATTCGCATGCCGATATATAATAATGAGGAAGTTGCAGAGGATAATTTCTGGGGATTTGCTTCAGTTACGCTGGGGCTGCCGGAATTTTTGGGAGCTGTTAAGATCAGGACCCTGACCGATGCGGGCTACGATTACAAGCTGGTTGGCACCAATTCAATCGTGGGCGCCGACAGCATGATCATGGAGACCTCTGAAAAAGCGCTTCCTTCGCCGGTGCAGGCTATGATAAGCACAGTGGGCGGCGACGCATGGACCGTGTCTCTGGCGCCTGTTGACGGATGGAGGAACCCTGTAGAGATCGCAGGATCTCTTTTGATAGCACTTATCATGAGTGCCCTGGCCGGATTTGCGGCTTCGGCATACATGTCAATGAGGCAGAACGCCAAGGAACTGGAGGTTCTGTCTTACAGAGATGCAATGACGAACCTGAATAACCCCAGGAGTTATAAGGAGCACATGGAGGACCTCTCCAAGAAGAAGCTCCCCTATGGTCTTATATTCATGGACCTCAACGACTTCAAGATGGTCAACGATACCTATGGCCATGACGCCGGAGATGAGCTTCTTATCATAACGGCCAAGAGACTTCAGAACAGTATCAGGGAGAAGGACAGGGCCTTCCGTATCGGTGGTGACGAATTTGTTGTGGTTATACACGGAACCCATGATAAGGAGTTTTATGAGGGCGTTATAAACAGAATGCGCCAGAATGTAGCAAGGGATGTTGTTATCAGTAACAACATCACACTTAAAGTGTCCATCAGTGCCGGATATGCAAGGTGTCCTGAGGACGGAACCAAATTTGAAGATGTCGTAAAGATAGCAGACGACGCAATGTATCAGAACAAGAGAGCACAAAAGGCTGGAAGGGATTTCAGACAGGAGAACAGATAATGGCCGGAGGCAATTTTGACACACTAAACAGAATATTTGACACCTTTGCGGTTACTTCCAGGAGCCGCTATGTATATGTCTTCGATATGGAAAAGAATGTGGCCAGATGGTCAACAAATGCCGTTGACTATTTCGGACTTACCGGTGAATACGTATATAACGCTTCATCGGTTTGGGAGATCCGCATACACCCTGATGACAGGGACAAATACAATGAGTATATAAACGTAGTCTTTTCCGGAAAAAAAGCCGATCCCAATTTTGAATACAGAGCAAAGAATAAAAACGGAGAGTATGTGATCTGTGCCTGCAGGGGCGTAGTGATCAAGGACTATGCAGGAAGACCGGTATTTTACGCCTGCTCCATCATCAACAAGGGTATTGTTGACAACAACGATCCAATCACTCTTTTGCCAAACCAGTATGAGATGCTCAATTACATGAGACAGCTAAAGACTCTGAAAAAAGAGTACTCCATACTGATGATCAACTTTATCGACTTCGGTAACGTCAACAGAAGATACGGTTACATGACCGGTAACAAGATTCTGCGAACCGTGGCTACAAGGCTGGTTCAGGAAGGCAGAAACCTGGGAAGGGTATTCAGAGGTGAAGGTACAGCCCTTGCCTTTATCTGTGACGGCATGACCATCGATGAGGTGAAAAAACTCTACGGAAGAATGAGAGCCTATGTAAGGGATTCTCTCACTATAGATGGCAACAAGGTCAGCGCGGAGATTGCCGGTGGCGTTATCTTCTCCAGCGATCACGATGTGGATGAGCACGCTGTTTACACCAGCGCCAAGTACGCCCTGGATTATTCCAAGACCCAGAAGCACGGCAATCTCATCATCTTCCACAACGACGAACTTGACAATAACAAGAGCAGCATTGCCCTTGTTGACGAAGTAAGGAATTCCTGCCTGAACGGATTTGACGGTTTCTATCTGGAATATCAGCCAATATTCTCAACAGCTGATGGAAGACTTGTGGGAATGGAAGTGTTCCTGCGCTGGCATAAGGAGCCCTACGGGGATGTGGCCCCTGCGGAGTTCGTTCCGTGGCTGGAGCAGGATCAGGTCTTTTACACCCTGGGCAACTGGATTCTGGAGAACGCTCTTATGGATGCAAAAGAGCTCCGGGAGAGCAACAAGGACTTCTACCTGGTTGTAAACCTTGCTTTCATGCAGCTTGAGAAATCTGAGTTCAGAACAACTCTGTTGGAGATATTGAGAAAGACTGGCTATCCTGCAACGGGGCTTTGCCTAGAGCTTACCCAGAGCAGCCGTCAGCTTGGAATGGAACACTTAAAGAGCCAGATTGAGTTCATCAAGTCCTGCGGCATCAGGATCGGCGTTGACTGTGCTGATTTTGCAGCTCTGGATCTGGTGAGAAATCTGCCTGTAGACCTGATCAATCTCGCACCATCTCTGACAGGAACAGTTGCGGATAACCTGACTGTTAAATATATGATGGAAGCTGTAACCTCTTTTACCCACAGACTGGGTATCAGAACCTGCATTTCAGGTGTAGAGGACGAGGTCACCAGCAACATCGTCAGACAGTATCCTATAAATGACCTCATGGGTTATTATTACGGCAAACCCTGCCGCATAGAGGAATTCAAGAGGTTCGGATTCCTTAGACAGGCCTGATGAGGGTAGCTTTTGTTGTGGGAATATAAGGGGGTCAAATGCCTGATTTTGTCTGATCGGAGGAGTACAAACAGATGAGCAGGACATTCAGATATATTCAAAATGATGACGTATACAAGGCCTTTGCGGAGTTTAAGGACACAGTGCTGCTGGAAAGGCCTGTTATTATTGCGCGTCATGGTGATTATACTCTTTTTATGAACAGAATATCTGACGGAGAGCTGGGCCTGACCATTGAGAACACCGTGAAGCATAAAGTCGTCAAAAACAGGACTTATGAGATCGCAAACACGACGCCGGAACTTGTGTCACGTGGAGTTCGACACGCGTGTCAGGAGATGTCTGAGCGCTCTGACAACGATGTTAACAGGCGCAGACTTCAGATCTGGAAGTGGTATATCATGGAGTGGCAGAAGGAAAACGCCGACCGCACAAACGAAGTGATGAATAAAGAGCTGGTTTGGGATGACGAAGATCAAAACAAAGAGCTTGAGGTCATGGACATGGAAATCTATCTTCATGGAGACTACCTCAACCTTGGACATACCATCTCTTTGATTGAAAAATATCTAGCCAATGATGAAAAGCATCTGGAGCAGTTCAAGAAGTTCGCCATAAACGACATCATGGAGATGACCAGTGAGGATACCAGGGAGAAATCCCTTGCTGAATCTGAGGAGAAGAGGCATGAAGAGGGCATGAAGAAGCATACCTACAGGTTCACTGTAAGCGTTGAGGCCACCGACAGGGAACATGCCAGACAGGCACTTTTGAGTTATCTTGCAGGCGACGATCGAATTAAAATCCAGAAATAATAAAAAATGTGTAAATTAATTTCATAAAATTTTAATGATTTAATCCGTAAAAGTGCCTTGTATTCTCTATCTTTTTAAGAATCTATAGTATATAATGTACCCATTAGATGAAATTTTGTTGTGAAACCACAATAGATAGAGGGCTATTTATTTCACAAGCCACTTCATCTAAAATCTTTTTCTTATGAGATGGAGGAATTGAATATGAGGCGTTCCGCAAAGAGCAGACAGACAGTAAGCCAGAGTGCCATCGCAATCATGGCTGACGTGGTTAAGGCAAAGGAGCAGAATCTCTCCTACGGTAAGTTTAAGGCCCTGGACATCTTAGGTGCCGGCAGCATGACCGAAGAGGATGTGGCATCAGAGTATGCAGTGCATACTACAGCTCTTGTTCGCAGAACTGAGCATACAGAGGAGCAAAAGGCAGTTGCCTTCGTCAAGATAAGAGCATGATGAGGGAAAAGAAATTCAGAAACACTGATAAACTAAAAGCATGTGCATTCAGGCATATGCTTTTTTTAACACTAAGGAACATAAGTGGGTCGACTGACTCATATTAAATTCAGGAAGGGAGAGCTAAATGGACGTAAAAGATCTGGTTTCAAAAATGACGCTTGAGGAAAAGGCTTCAATCCTGTCGGGAAGCGATTTCTGGCACACTCAGGGAATTGAAAGACTTGGACTTAAGGAGTTTATGATGTGCGACGGCCCCAACGGCCTTCGTAAGCAGGAGGGCGAGACTGACCACCTGGGTCGTTTTGGCAGTATTAAAACGGTATGTTATCCTACAGCCAGCTGTGTGGCCGCAACCTTTGACGAAGATATGGCTGAGAAGTTGGGTGAGACTTTGGGAAAAGAGTGCGTTAGAGAAAATGTAAGCATGCTTCTGGGACCAGGTCTTAACATGAAGAGAAGCCCTGTATGCGGCAGAAACTTTGAGTATTATTCAGAGGATCCATATCTTGCAGGTAAACTTGCAGCTGCCTATATCCGTGGCGTACAGTCCCAGGGCGTGGCCGCATGTCCCAAGCATTTTGCAGCCAACAACCAGGAGTTCCGCAGGATGAGCGGCAACTCAACTGTGGATGAGAGAACCCTTCATGAGATATATCTGACAGCTTTTGAAACCGCTGTAAAAGAGGGCAAGCCCAAGTCCATCATGTGTTCCTACAACAAGCTTAACGGAACATACATGTCTGAGAATAAATATATGCTCACTGATGTCCTGAGGGATAAGTGGGGATTTGACGGCTTTGTTGTAACCGACTGGGGTGCTGGCAAGGGGGCAAAAGAAGGCGTGGAAGCTGGTCTTGACCTGATCATGCCGGGACCAAACGACGACTCTCCAAAGGCTGTTGTGGAAGCAGTCAAGGCTGGAGAACTTGATGAAGCCAAGCTGGATGCAGCTGTCACAAGGATTCTAGAGGCATTTAACTGGAACGAGGAGAACAGGGCTAAGGATGTTGGTCCCTCTGATGATGCCACCAGAAAGGCAGACTATGCCATGGCCCTTGAACTGGCACTTGGCGGTGCTGTTCTTCTTAAGAACAGCAACAAGGCACTTCCGATAAGAGAAGACTGGAAAGTCCTCTTTGTGGGAGACTTCGCCAAGAACCCGAGATATCAGGGATCAGGATCATCACATATAAACAGCGCATATGTTTCAAATGCCTTCGATTGCGCCAGTGACAAGGGTATCTCTTTTGTCCAGGGCTACAATACCAAGGATCCCAGCATGGATTACAAGCTTAGGGATGAGGCGGTAAATGCTGCAAGGAAATTTGATGTGATCGTGATATTTGCCGGACTTCCAGGCTCATATGAGTCGGAAGGATTCGACAGGAAGAACATCAATCTTCCCGCTGAGCAGGATAAGCTTATCGACGAGCTGTCACATCTTGGTAAGAAGACCGTAGTTGTTATGCACAACGGTGCGCCTGTGGCCATGCCATGGATAGATAACGTGGATGCTGTAATCGACATGCAGCTTGCCGGAGATGCAACCGGTGAAGCAGCTGTTAAGTTATTGTGGGGTGAGAGCAATCCTTGCGGTAAGCTCCCTGAGACCTATCCAATTAAGCTCTCTGACAATCCAAGCTTTTTGAATTTCCCGGGAGAGAGTGGCAATCCCATTTATGCTGAGGGAATCTATATCGGATACAGATATTACGAAAAGAAGAGAATGCAGGTGCTGTTCCCCTTCGGACACGGCCTTAGCTACTCAGAGTTCGAGTATTCAAATCTGAAGGTTAGCAGCGACAGGATCACAGATAAGGATACTGTGGAAGTCAGCATTGATATCTGGAACATCGGAAGATATCCGGGATCAGAAGTAGTCCAGCTCTATGTCAGTGACATGGAGAGCAGGGTATCAAGACCTCTTAAGGAACTGAAAGGCTTTAAGAAGGTTTACCTTGAGCCTGAGCAGAAAAAGACGATTACCTTTACCTTGGACAAGAGGTCTTTTGCCTACTATAACAAATCGCTCCATGACTTCTATGTAGAGAGTGGAGATTTCACTATCATGGTGGGAGCATCTTCCAATGACATCCGCCGCACTGCACAGATATATGTGGAGGGAACAACAGAGATTCCGCTTCACGTTGACATGGTTACAGCTATCATGGATATCCTGGACACACCTAAGGGCAAAGAAATCTTAGGGCCTGTCATCAAGGGATTGTCAGACGCCCAGGCAGATGGGCCAAGTGATGAGTCGCTGGGAGAAGGCGGAGAAGAGATGTTTGAGAGCATGGTCATGGAAATGCCCATTGTGACACTGGCCAGCTTTGGAATGATGAGTATGGAGCAGGTGCAGGAGATTATTGATAAGTTGAACAGCTAAAAAAATCCGTCGGTATTGATCGTGTAATGCACGAATATACCGGCGGATTTTTATCTATTAGCTTGTTACCAAATATGTGTTGTTTAAAAGTTTTTAATTGAGACTGCTCTTTCTATATATGATGTCTGTCCTTGATGGACCGTTACTAACCATTGTGATAGGGTAGCCGATCTGTTTCTCGATGAACTCGATGTACTTGCGGCAGTTCTCAGGAAGTTCCTCATAGTTCTTGATACCGCGGATATCGCATTTCCATCCGGGAAGAGTCTCATATACGGGCTTAGCCTTGTCGAGAAGGTGTGTTACAGGGAATTCTGTTGTAACCTCACCGTCGATGTCATAGCCGACACATACAGGAATCTCATCAAGGTAGCCAAGAACATCAAGTACAGTGAATGCAACATCTGTTGTTCCCTGGAGTCTGCAGCCGTACTTACTTGCAACGCAGTCATACCAGCCAACTCTTCTGTGACGACCGGTGGTTGCGCCGTACTCACCGCCGTCACCACCGCGTCTTCTGAGTTCCTCTGCTTCATCGCCGAAGAGCTCTGAAACAAATGCGCCTGCTCCGACTGCTGATGAATATGCCTTGGATACTGTGACGATCTGTTTGATCTCATAGGGCGGGATGCCTGCTCCGATGGCACCGTAAGCAGCAAGAGGAGATGAGCTTGTAACCATGGGATAGATGCCGTGGTCGGGATCCTTCATGGTTCCCAGCTGACCCTCAAGAAGAATGGTCTTGCCCTCTTTAATGGCCTGATCCAGATACAATGAAACATTTCCCACGTAATCCTTGATTTCTTCTCTCCACTCTTTAATCTGATCAAAGAGTGCTTCCCTGTCGAGGGGATCTGTGTGATAGAGATTTACAAGAAGAACGTCCTTGACATCAGCGATGCTGTCAATCTTCTCTTTTATCACCTCATCATCCTGGAAGAATTCGTTTATCTGCCAGCCAATCTTGGCGAACTTATCTGAATAGAAGGGAGCGATTCCGGATTTGGTTGAACCGAAGCTCTTACCTGCCAGGCGGGCCTCCTCCAGTGTATCGAAGAGCACATGATAGGGCATCATTACCTGAACCCTGTCAGAGATCATGATCTGGGGTGTGGGAACGCCCTTGGATGTAACCTCTTTTAGCTCATTCATGAACTTGGTTATGTCAAACGCAACGCCGTTGCCGATGATGTTCATTATGTTCTGGTGGAAAACACCTGAAGGCATGGTGTGAAGCGCAAATTTACCATATTCGTTTACAATTGTGTGTCCTGCATTGGCACCGCCCTGGAAACGGATGACAACGTCGGCCTGATCAGCCAGTGTGTCAGTGATCTTGCCCTTACCTTCGTCGCCCCAGTTGGCACCTACAACAGCTTTTACCATAGTATCCTCCTGCAAAAAAAAAATTATTGGAAACGGATTAATTCATACCTTATATACAATAATGAAAAATATAAGTAAAATCAATATTTTTTTGCCTTTAAGCTACTGAAATAAAATTTTATCGAAATTTAATATTATTTTATACAACTTTTTGACACAATTTACTGTATATCGCATAAAATATAAGGTACAGGCGCTTTTTCTTTATACGTGTTTAAAATATCAAGGAGGTCGCGATGGCAGGATCTGGAAATGATGGATTTGGACAGAGCAGTTTCAAAAGATTGTCGGTTTCTGATAAGTTCAAAAATGTCTTCGGAAAATTCAGACTCAATCTTATC
>JAEEGL012937557.1_pt1 | contig 14025 bp, 16 predicted proteins | sample 9134231 | NCBI WGS metagenome assembly JAEEGL01 (sample SAMN16246548, study PRJNA631951) | gut metagenome | biome: gut microbiome; feature: rumen; material: fiber-attached | host: Bos | place: Iran: Karaj | collected 2018-10
CCGAGGGCCCAGGCTATTGGTACGTATACAGCGGCATGGAGGGCATCTTCTCCGAGTACGCCCTCTCGCCGGCGGACTTCAAATACGACTATAAGAACAGAATTTTCGCCCCGGAAAAAGGCAGCGACTTCGAGCTGGACATCTGGGCGCCGGAGCTCCATCGCATAGGCGGCAAGTGGTACATCTACTTCTGCGCCAGACCGAGAAGCGACTTCCGGCACCGCATGTTCGTAATCAGCGGCGACGACCCCATGAAGCCCTTCGGGGACGTCAAAAACATGAGCGCCGACGCCCCCATAAGAGCCATCGACCAAACGGTATTCGAGCATAAGGGCAAACTCTACACCGTCTACTCCCACGGCGGCTCCGACGGCAGCGAGGCGAGCCATCAGGATTTGTATATAGCCGAAATGGCCTCCCCTTGGGAGATTAAGGACAAGCGGGTATGTCTCTCCTCCCCCACTCTCCCCTGGGAGCGCAGAGGCTGGAACGTGAACGAGGGTCCGGTGGTCCTCAGACATAAGGGCAAACTTTTCATAGTATTTTCCGCCGCCGGCGCGGCCTTCGACTACTACTGTCTGGGCGTGCTCACCTTTAGGGGCGGCGACATAATGAACCCGGCAAATTGGGAAAAGCACCCGGAGCCGATTTTGAACGGCAGAGGCGACATGCTTGCCACCGGTCACTGCACTTTCACCAAAGACGCTGACGGAAACGACTGGTGCGTGTTCCACTGCAATCCGCCCCACGACCCGGAAAAGCCGGAACAGTGGGTGCCCCGGTATATGTGCCTTCAGCCGGTGGTGTGGATAAACGACTTCCCCACCTTCAGCCCGGTGGTTGAAAAACCGAAATATTTCAAATACGAAAGGTAGAAAAATGAAGAAACTCATAGCCCTTATCGCGATTCTCGCGGCTCTCTGCTCCGCCCTTTACGCGGACTACGGCGTGTCCAAGTTCACCAACCCCATTTGCAAGGCGGCGGACCCCTGCATCGTCAAGAATCCGGAGGGCCCCGGCTACTACTACGTTTACAGCACCGACAAGGCCATATACTCCGAGTTCGCCCTCTCCCCGGCGGATTTCAGGTTCGACTGCAAGAACGTCATCTTCAGAGCCGACCCCGACAGCGACTGCCGGCTTAACATTTGGGCCCCGGAGCTCCACCGCATAGACGGCAAGTGGTACATCTATTTCTGCGCTTGGGGTACCGACGAGACGGGACGGCGCCTCTTTGTAATCAGCGGCGACGACCCCATGAAGCCCTTCGGTGACAGAAAACGCATCGGCGGCAACACGGGAGACATCCACGGCATCGACGAAACCGTCTTTGAGTACAAGGGCAAGCTCTACACCGCTTACTCCAGCAACGACGGTTGGAGTCCCGTCCAGCGGATTCTCTTCGCGGAGATGGAGTCCCCCACCGCCATGAAAAACGATAAGTGGGTGCCCATTTCCAAGCCGGAATACGACTGGGAACAGTTCGGCCGGCCGGTGAATGAGGGTCCCGTGGCTCTCAAGCGGAACGGCAGACTGTACATAATCTACTCCTGCTCCGCCGCCGACACCGACGGTTACAGACTGGGCGTTTTGGAGTTCACCGGCGGCAATATCATGGATCCCGCCAATTGGAAGAAGCACCCGAAGCCCATCCTCGTTGGCAAGGGCGATATGCAGGGCACCGGCCACTGCACATTCACCGAGGACGCGGACGGCGAGACTTGGTGCGTGTTCCACTGCAACCGACCCCACGACCCGGCGGAGCCCATGAAGTGGGTTGACCGCTTCCTCTGCCTCCAGCCGGTGATATGGATAAACGATGTGCCCACCTTCAGCCCGGTGAGCGAAAAACCGAAATATTTCAAATACGAAAAGTAACACTATAACGGAGGTAAGAAATGACTGTACGATTACGATTCGCGCCGTCCCCCACGGGTTCTCCCCACATCGGGAACATCCGCACGGCGGTATTCGACTATCTCTACGCCCGCCACTGCGGCGGCGACTTCATCCTTCGTGTTGAGGACACGGACCGCACCCGCTATCAGGAGGGTTCCCTTGAGGACATGATGACGGGCCTGCGGTGGATGGGTATGCAGTGGGACGAGGGTCCCGACGCCGGCGGCGACAAAGGCCCCTACTTCCAGTCCCAGCGCCTTGAGCTCTACCATAAGTACGCCAAACAGCTCTTGGATTCCGGCAGAGCCTACTACTGCTACTGCACCAAGGAACGGCTGGAGGAGATGCGCAAGGAGCAGGAAGCAAACCATATGCCTCCCGGCTACGACAGAAAGTGCCGGAACCTCACCGAGGAGGAACGGGAAGCGGCGGCAAAGGAAAACCCCAACCCCGTCATCCGCTTCGCCATGAAGCGTGAGGGCCGCACGGAGTTCGACGACATCGTCCGGGGCCACGTGGGCTTCGACAACGAACTTCAGGACGACTTCATCATCATCAAGGCGGACGGATTCCCCACCTACCACTTCGCCTCCATCGTGGACGACCACCTTATGGGCATCACCCACGTTGTTCGCGGCGAGGAATGGCTCTCCTCCGCCCCCAAGCATTTGCAGCTCTACGAAGCCATGGGTTGGGAACCCCCGGTATGGGTCCATCTGCCCCTTATCCTGGGGACCGACGGCAAAAAACTCAGCAAGCGCAGCGGCACTTCCACCACCTTCATCGACTACATGAAGTCCGGATATCTCCCCGACGCCATGCTGAACTTCCTTGCCACCATGGGCTGGTCCAGCGGCGAGGACAGAAAACTCTTCTCCCGGGAGGAGCTCATAAAAGACTTCACCCTTGAGGGCATCACCAACCACCCGGCAATATTCGACCTGGCGAAACTCAACGACCTTCAGGGCGAGTACGTGCGTATGCTCTCCGTGGAGGAGCTGGCGGACATGCTGGAGCCCATCATGGCGGCGGCGGGCTGCGTGAAGCCGGTAAACGGCGACGACCCGAGAGAGTACCTCCTTAAGGTGACGGAACTTATTCAGGACAGAATCGTCTTACTTAACGAGGCGCCGGAAACGGCAAACTATTTCTACACCGACGATTTCGACTATGACCCCAAGGGCGTGCGGAAGCATTTCTCCGCGGACCACGCCGTTGCCCTTGCCGAGAGGCTGGCGGAAAACCTTGAGGCCGTAAGTAACTGGACCCACGACGATATCGAGGCGGCGGTTCGCAAGTCCGCCCACGACCTTGATCTGCCCAAGGATGCCCTCGCCATCCACGCGGCGCGTCTGGCCACCACCGGCAAAACCGGGGGCCCGGGTCTTTTTGAGCTGATGCTCGTTCTCGGCAAAGATGTCTGTGTAAAGCGCGTTCGGCGGGCGGGCAACTACTGCGCCGAACTCGCCAAAGGGGAGTAATCCCGAAAGGAGTCGGAAACATTGAACTTCGAAATCATTGACATGTACGTTACTTTCGGCCCTTGGCCCACCACGAGAGCGGAGTCTCCCGCCTCCAAACTGAGCGCCGTGCTGAAAGAGCAAAACGTAAAGCAGGGACTGGCCATTTCCAGCCTCGGCATTCTTCACAACCACATCGACGGCAACAACGAGACTCTGCGGGTGTGCCAGAGCGACCCGCTTCTCACTCCCGTTGCCACCATCGACCCGCGAGGCTATTTCGGCAAGGACGGCTACCCCGCCAAGCTGGCAGAACAGGGCTTCAAGATGTTCCGGTTCTTCCCCCAGCTGCAGGAGTGGACCGCCGACAACTACGCTTTCGAAGAGGCTTTGGACGAGGTTTGCGAAACGGGCCTTCCGGTGATGATTCGGGCCATGAAAGTGGGCGACCCTTCCACCATCGCCCGGAAAGCCGCGGGAAAGAGCAATTTGTTCATTCTCGAGGGCGTCACCTACGACAACATGGCGGAGACCATGGCGGTTATGCGCAAGCACGAAAACATCCTGGTTGATACCAGAGGTCTCAAAGTGCCCGCCGCCCTGAAGTTTTTGGTTGACAAAATCGGCGCCGACAGAATCGTGTTCGCTTCCGGCACCCTCACGGAGTCGCTGGCGGCGGAGATTAACTACGTTCTGAACGCGGAGATAGACGACGCTGCCCGGGAGAAGATATTCTCCGGCAACGCCAAGCGTGTGATAGGAGGTCTGTAATGGCGATTATTGACGTTCATTCCGAGATAGGCTCCACCCCTCTCTGGGGCGTGGCGTACACCGAAAAGCACCTGCTGGCGAAGATGCAGCAGTACGGCGTGGAATACAGTCTCGTATCCTCCACCGTGGGCAACTCCTGCGACTTCGTCCGGGGCAACATGCAGCTGAACCGCCTCATTGCCGGCCAGAAGAGCCTCCGGGGCTGCTACATCGTGAACCCCAACTACACGGAACAGTCACAGAAAGAGTTCCGCACCTACATGACCGCCGACAACGCCGCGGCCATCGTCCTCACCTCCGGCCGGAAAGACATCTACGTCACCATCGCGGAGGTTGAGGAGCTGCTGAACGCTTACAGACGGTTCCTGAAGCCGGTTTTCCTCTACGTGCCCAACAAAGCGGCGGCTCTGGCGGCAAACGACATCGCCAAGGCCTTCCCCAACATGAAGTTCATCCTGCTTTCCATGGGCGGCGACGACTGGCGGATTCCCATCGTTTTGGCGGAGCGGACTCTTAATCTCATTCCCGAGATTTCCGGCTCCTTCTCCCCGGACAAGGTGAAGTTCGCCGTCGACAGAATCGGCTCCCACAGAATAGTTTACGGAAGCGGCCTGCCCTACGTGGACCCCTCTTCCATCATCGCCCTTGTTGAGGACGCGGACATTTCCGAAGCGGACAAGCGGAACATCTTCGCCGGCACCGCCCGGAGACTTTTCAAACTCAGCCCGCCCATCAACATCAACATCAACGACTAAGGAGAAAAAAATGGCTAAACAGATTAATGCCGAGGATTTTGACGCTCTTATTACCGGCAGCGACGTTCCGGTAATGCTGGACCTTTGGGCCCCCTGGTGCGGCCCCTGCAAGGCTCTTGGCCCCACCATCGACGCCATCGCCGAGGAATACGAGGGCAAGGCTCAGGTCTGCAAACTCAACATCGACGAAGGCGCCAACGGCGAGATAGCCATGCGCTACGGCGTCGCCAGCATCCCCACTCTGCTCTTCTTTAAGGGCGGCGAGCTCAAGGACCGCATCGTTGGCCTCCACCCCAAGGACGCCATCACCGAAAAACTGAACGACCTCCTCTGACATGATAGCCGTAATCCAGCGGGTGCTCTCCGCCTCGGTGACAATCGACGGCGAGGAGCATTCCGCCATAGGCAAGGGACTCCTTGTTCTGCTGGGAGTGAAAAAAGGGGACACCTCCGCCGAGGCGAAGTATCTGGCGGACAAAACCGCGGATTTGCGCGTGTTCGAAGACGAGGCGGGGAAAATGAACCTGTCCGTAAGCGATACAGGCGGCGAGATAATGGTGGTTTCCCAGTTCACGCTGCTGGCCGACTGCTCCAAAGGCAGACGGCCCGCCTTCACCGACGCCGCTCCTCCCGCCGAAGCGATTCCCCTCTATGAGGAATACATATCCCTCCTGCGGGATAAAGGATTTAACGTACAAACCGGCGTTTTCGGAGCCGACATGCTTGTGGCTCTTCAAAACGACGGCCCGGTAACCGTACTTTTGAAAAAAAACAATGATTGATTTCGTAAAAACCGTAGTGGGCGCTCTGGAAGCCAACTGCTACGTCATTTGGGACACGGACACCATGAAAGGTGCCGTAATCGACCCCGGCGGCGACGTCGAGGACATCGCGGAGATAGTTGAGGAAAAGGGTATCACGGTGAAGTACATTCTCCTGACCCACGCCCACTTCGACCACACCCACGGCGCGGGTGAGCTGGAAGAAAAGTACAACGCCCCCATAGCCATATCTCCCGAAGAAAGCTTTTTGATTCACGACGATCTCGGGCTCCTCATGTACTACGGCGACGAGAAGTATATCCCCGTCGAGCCGAAGATTGACCTTCACGACGGAGACGTTCTGGACCTGGGAAACTCGAAAATCGAGATTATAGCCACTCCCGGCCACTCCCCGGGAGGCGTGTGCTTCGGCACCGACGCCGGCGTCTTCTGCGGCGACACAATCTTCGCCGGCTCCGTGGGCAGATGCGACCTGCCCGGCGGAAGTATGCAGGAACTGGTTGAATCCGCCGCCAAACAAATTCTCACCATGAAGGACGATGTTGTGCTCCACCCGGGACACGGACCGGACACCACCGTGGGGCGCGAGAGGATGAGTAATCCTTATCTCGCGGGATTATAGTTTTTGCGTCGCCTTGCGGCGGCGAAAACCCATCGTCACCCGACGGCCGAACGGCACAAAAAAAATCCGCCCCTAAGGGCGGTATTTTTGTATATTAAATTACTTCCGGATTCTTCTCTTCATACCCATGAGGGAAACAAGACCCATAGCCGCGTAGGCATAGGTTGCCGGTTCGGGAACAACGGTTTCCTCTTCCGGATCCGGGGCTCCGAGAGTGAATGCCACGCTTCCGGAAGCGCCGGGATTAACGACAATATCTCCGTATTCTAAACCGCTGAATGTTATCACGCCCACAGTAGTGGGAGTATCACCGTAACCGTAGTCGGGCAAAATATCCGCCGGTGTGAAAGTGTACACGCCCGGTCCGTTAAAAGGAACGCCGTACGTCAAACCGTTAAAGATTTCGTCCTGGACAGTGAAGAACAACGTGGTGTTGTCTCTGTACGTAAGTCCGCCGTTTTCGAAACCGCCGATGGTGAGGGTAAATGGCTCGTTGGGATCGTAGAGCCAATTGTTGACGGTTTGTCCCGTGACCCAGAAATTCGGCTTACTTTGCGCGAACTCATTCACGAAATCGATATCGAACGAGGCGGGACCGGTCTCGGTGAGTTGATAATCTTGCGGCTTCGCGTAAGGAAGATTCCAATCGGTCACGGTGACATCCGCGGAAGCGGACAGGGCCGCCATCACCGCGAGAACCATACAGAATATAAACTTTTTCATGGTTTTTCACCTCCTTTCCGCTCGGGATACCTTTATTTTACTCTCCGTCCCTTTGTTTGTCAATGGACTTGCGGATGACATAAAAATGTTTTTTCTTTCGCGACGGCTCACGGCACAAAAAATCCGCCCCGTAGGGCGGTATTTTTGTGTACCGTCTTACTTTTTAATTCTTCTCTTTATCCCGATAAGGGAAACAAGTCCCGCGGCACCGTAGGCAATAGCGCCCGGTTCGGGAATTTCCGTCTCGGGCGTCACGTTGCCGAAGAGGACATACACGGAGCCGGCGGTATCTTCCGTGACTTTGGCGAGAACACCGTCGATATAACCGCTGCTGACGGAAAATTTACCGAGGGCGATATCCACGAAGGAGATGGACTCGCCGTTGGTTATGTAGTTGACAAAATCCCGCGCGTCGGCGGCGCCGACTTTGTACGTTCCGTCGCCGGCGTAATCCACCACATACGTCGCGACATGATTGTTTTCGCTTCTGGGCGAGAAGGCCAAAGTGTCCAACGCGTAGGGGCTGTCGCCCATGGAAAGATCGTCAAAGCCGCTTATCGAGACCGTAATGACGTCGCTCTCATCGAAAACCCAGTCGGAAACGTAGCCCCGGACGCTTATTACGCTGTACTCGGAGCGATTTTCGGCGTTCATTTGATAATCGAAACCGTTGGGCGCCGCGTCGTTCATGACGGAATCAACCGTAGTGTAACGATAATTTTTTCTGCTTTGCAGCTGCCAACCCGTAATCGAAAAGTCGGCGAAAGAGGCGGACGCCATGGCGGCGAGAACGAGAACAAAGATGAGTTTTTTCATTGCTTTTCCCCCCGAAAAAGTGTATGTTAAACCATAATATAACGTTGTCGGGGAAATGTCAAATTTGATTTTAGGGATCAGGGGTTAGCGCGCCTTCCGGCGCGAATGAATAGTGAAGTCGCTTCGCTAATGAATAATGAATAATTCAGGTGTCGGCTTCGCCGACGATTTGTAAACCCAAGCCCGCAAGGTAAGTTGTATAATCCGTTTCGCGACAGCGAAACACATCCCCTGACCCCTGACACCTGACACCTGATCCCTGTTTTTTTTGCGCCAAAGCGCAAAAAAACCCGCTTTAAGCGGGTAAAAATTGGCGCGCCTGAAGAGACTCGAACTCCCGACCTATTGGTCCGCAACCAATCGCTCTATCCACTGAGCTACAGGCGCACGTCGTAAAATGACTATATGATTATACTACTTTGCCGCCGCTTAGTCAAGGGGGAAAGCGGTAAATATTTTTTTTTGACATTTTTCGCCGAACGTGCTATAATTATTCGGTTTACAATACTAATCACCGTTTTCGAATGCTTGAGGTGTTGCCCGAAGCAATCAAAAGAAAACGGGAAGAACAACCTTAGGAGGACGCATTATGCCGTCAGTATCTATGAAAGAACTTTTGGAGGCCGGAGTCCATTTCGGTCACCGCACCCACCGCTGGAACCCGAAGATGAAGAAATACATCTACGGCGGTCGCAACGGTATCTACATCATCGACCTTCACCAGACCCTGAAGCTCTTCGAAGACGCCAAGAACTTCGTTCAGGAAAAGGTCTCCGAGGGAGAGATTCTTCTCTTCGTCGGCACCAAGAAGCAGGCTCAGGAAGCCGTAAAGAACGCCGCCGTCAACTGCGGTATGTTCTACGTCAACCACCGCTGGCTGGGCGGTCTGCTCACCAACTACGCCACCATCAAGACCAGAATCGCCAAGCTCCGCGAGCTTGAGAAGATGGAAGAAGAAGGCACCTTCGAGCAGCTCACCAAGAAGGAAGCCGCACAGAAGAGAATCGAGCGCGAAAAGCTTGAGCACGTTCTCGGCGGTATCAAAGATATGCCCAAGCTCCCAGGCGTCATCTTCATCGTTGACCTCAAGAAGGAGCGCATCGCCCTTCTGGAAGCCAAGAAGCTCGGCATCCCCGTAGTCGCCATCGTTGACACCAACTGCGACCCGGACGAAGTGGACTATGTCATTCCCGGCAACGACGACGCTATCAGAGCCATCAAGCTCATTTCCGACAAGATCAGCGAAGCCGTCAAGGAAGTAAGACCCATGGAAGAGGAAGCCGAGGAGACCGAAGAGGTCGAAGCCGAGGTTGCCGAAGGCGAAGAGAAGCCCGACGTTGACGCCGCTCCCGCCGAGGAAGCCGCCGAAGTCGAGGCCGAAGCCAAAGACGAAGAATAATCAACCAATCTAACTTTATACACACGGAGAATTAATCATGGCAATTACCGCCGATTTAGTAAAGAAACTCAGAGAACAGACCGGTATCGGTATGATGGACTGCAAGAAGGCCCTCACCGAGACCGACGGTGATTTCGAGAAGGCCGTCGCCCTCCTCCGGGAGAAGGGCCTCAAGGTAGCCGCCAAGCGGGAATCCAAGTCCGCTTCCGAAGGCCTCATCGGCTGCTGCGTATCCGAAGACGGAAAGACCGGCGCCCTTGTTGAAGCCAACTGCGAAACCAGTTTCGTAGCCAAGGCCGACGATTTCGTGGCCATGGCCAAGACTCTCGCCAAGCAGGCCGTTGACGAAGACGTAGCCTGCAAGGACTGCCTTCTCTCCAAGCCCTACGCCGGCAACCCCTCCGTTACCGTAGAGGACTACGTTAAGGAGCTTATGGGCAAGATCGGTGAGAAGCTGGCCGTCACCAGAGTGGGCAAGCTCAGCGTCTCCGGCGCCGGCTGCGTTGGCAGCTACACCCATATGGGCGACCAGATCGCCGTTCTCGTGGCCCTGGGTTGCGAATCCGACGACGCCGCCAAGACCGACGCCGTTAAGAACCTGGCCAAAGATATCGCCATGCACATTTCTTGGTCCACTCCCCAGTACCTCACCAGAGACGAGATTCCCGCGGAAGTTTACGAAGCGGAAAAGACCGTTCAGGTGAACAAGGCCCTGGCGGAGGGCAAGCCCGCCAACATCGTCGAGAAGATGGTTGAGGGCAGAATGGTCAAGGAGTTCTTCGCCAGAGTATGTCTCGGCGACCAGTCCTTCATCAAGGACGAGAGCATGACCATCGACAAGCTCATCAAGTCCGTTTCCAAGGAAGTGGGCGAGAAGATTGCCGTTCAGAGCTACATCAGATTCCAGGTCGGAGAAACCTCCGGTGACAAGTAAGGGAAAGCCCTTCAAGAGAGTACTCCTTAAACTTTCCGGCGAATCCTTTGCCGGTTCCAAGGACTACGGCATCGACCACACGATTATCAAGGACATTGCCGAGGACATCAAGCACGCCTCCGAGTCCGGAACGGAAATCGCGGTTGTAATCGGCGCCGGAAACATCATCAGGGGCGTATCCGCCAGCGAACAGGGAATCGACCGGGCAACCGGCGACTACATGGGTATGCTGGCCACGGTTATCAACTGCCTCGCCCTTCAGGACGCCCTCGAAAAGATAGGTGTTCCCACCAGAGTCCAGAGCGCCATCGGCATGGCGGAAGTCTCGGAGCTTTTCGTCCGCAGACGTGCTATCCGCCACCTCGAAAAAGGCAGAGTGGTCATTCTGGCCGCCGGAACGGGAAATCCCTTCTTTACCACCGACACCGCCGCGGCTCTCCGGGCCGTTGAGCTCCACGTTGACGCGGTCCTCAAGGCCACCAACGTGGACGGTGTCTACACCGCGGATCCCAAGAAGGATCCCAACGCGAAAAAATACGATACGGTTCCTTTCGCCGAAGCCATCGACAAGGGTTTGAAGGTCATGGACCTCACCGCCTTCGCCCTCTGCATGGAAAACAACATGCCCATCGTGGTTTTCGACGTCCATCAAAAGGGCAACATCACCCGTGCCGCCCAGGGCGAGAAGATAGGCACCGTCGTAAAATAATCAAAGGAGAAGCAAATGGCAAAAGACATTATGGAAGACGCCACTCGGCGTATGAGCAAGACCCTTGAGGCCGCCGGCAAAGATTACGCTACAATCCGCACCGGCCGGGCCAACCCGATGCTCCTTGACAGCATCAAAGTCGACTACTACGGATCTCTCACGCCTCTCAATCAGCTGGCGGGTATTTCCGTGCCCGAGCCCAGACAGCTTCTTATCGCGCCTTTCGACAAGTCCTCTCTGGACAACGTTTTGAAGGCGCTCCAGTCTTCGGACATGGGTTTCAACCCCAGTTCCGACGGTTCGGTTATCCGCATCAACATCCCGCCCCTCAACCAGGAACGGAGAAAAGAGCTCACCAAGATCCTTCACAAGAAGGCGGAGAGCCACAAGGTCGCCATCAGAAACATCCGCAGAGACGTTAATGAGGCCATCAAGGCTCAGCAGAAATCCTCGGAAATAACCGAAGACGACGCGAAGCAGATGCAGAACCAAATCCAGAAAGACACGGATAAGTTCATTGCCGACCTCGACAAGCTTACCTCCAAAAAAGAGGCTGAGCTTAACGAAATCTGACAATAACGATTCAGCCCCTGCTTCAAAAAGGCGGGGGCCGTTTTTATACAAAATGACTGTTCCCACACACATCGCCATAATAATGGACGGCAACGGCAGATGGGCCACCCGACAGGGCATGCCCCGGTTCAAAGGCCACGTCCAGGGCTACAAAAACCTCAGAAACATTCTGAAAGCCGCCTCGGACATGGGCGTCAAATACCTGACGGTGTACGCCTTCTCATCCGAGAACTTCAAGCGGCCCAAGGCGGAGGTTGATTTCCTCATGTCCCTCTTCGCCGAAGCCGCCGCCGCCGAGCTGGACTCCCTCAAAGAGGAAAACGTTAAGGTGGTTGCCTCCGGACGGATAGACGAGCTCCCCGCAAAAGTGCGAAAGATGTTCATTCGGGACATTGAGGAGACTTCGACCAACACCGGAATAGTCTTTAACATCGCCGTGAACTACGGCGGCAGAAACGAAATCGTGGACGCCGCCCGAAAGATAGCCGAAAAGGCGGCGAAAGGCGAGATAAAACCGGAAGATATCGACGAAGATGCCCTCTCCGGCTGCATGTACCACCCGGAAATCCCGGACCCGGACCTCGTCATTCGCACCTCCGGCGAGATCAGAGTCAGCAACTTCCTTTTGTGGGAGATCGCCTACTCGGAGTTTTACATCACCGACATTCTCTGGCCGGACTTCAACGAGGACGAGCTGAAGAAAGCAATCGCCGCTTTCGGCGGCCGCAAACGCCGCTTCGGAAAGGTCTCCGACGATGAGTAAGTCAATCGCCCTCCTGGGTTCCTGCGGCTCCATCGGCACACAGGTGGCGGACGTTGTTCGGCGCCTTGGCGGAAGAATCAAGATAGGGTCTCTCGCCACATACTCCAACGCCGATATGCTCATATCCCAGGCAAAGGAGTTCGGCTCGACCACGGTCTGCATAGGCGACGAATCGAAGCTTGATTACGTCCGCGAAGCCTTGCCCGGCGTGAAAGTTGTGGGCGGCAAAGAGGGATTCAGAGAAGCCGCCGTGGCGGAGGACTGCGACGAAGTCATAATCTCCGTGGCGGGCACACCGGGACTTCAGCCCACACTGGACGCCATTGAAGCCGGGAAAGAAATTGCCCTCGCCAGCAAGGAAGTTCTGGTGGCCGCGGGACACATCGTCATGAAGGCGGCCCGGGACAAGGGCGTTCGGATTCTCCCCATTGACAGCGAGCACAGCGCCATATTTCAGTGCCTCAATGGGGAAGACCCGAAAACAATAGAGAAGATTTTACTTACCGCTTCCGGCGGCGCTTTCAGAGACACGCCCAAGGAAGTTTTGGAAACCGTCACCGCCGAGGAGGCTCTTGCCCATCCCACCTGGAAAATGGGCAAAAAGGTCACCGTCGACTCCGCAACCCTCATGAACAAGGGTCTGGAGATTATCGAGGCGAAGCACCTTTTCGGCGTGGCCGGGGACAGGATTGAGGTTTACATCCACCCCACCAGCACCGTCCACTCCATGGTGGAGTTCGCGGACGGCGCGATTATCGCCCAGCTGGGTATGCCGGACATGCGGCTGCCCATTCAGTATGCCCTGCTCTACCCGGAGCGGGCGGACACGAATCTGCCGAGACTGAACCTTTTCGACGTAGCCAAGCTTGAGTTCTCAAAGCCCGATTACGACCGGTTCCCCTGCCTCGCCCTGGCGAAAGAAGCGGCGAAGGTGGGCGGCACCCTCGCGGTGGTGATGAACGCCGCTGATGAAGTCGCCGTCTCGAAATTCCTCGCGGGCGAGATAAAGTTTACCGACATACCCAAGATAGTTGAGGGCGCCATGAACGCCCACACATCGAAAGAAAATCCCACTATCGACGAAATCTACGCTGTGGACGGGGAAACCCGCCGGAGCCTTGCCCATAGGAGCTGACATGCTTATTATCGAAACAATCATAGCCCTTATAATCGTTTTCGCCCTGCTGGTTATATTCCACGAGTGCGGCCACTATCTGGCGGCCCGTTGGGCGGGTATGCGGGTGGACGAGTTCTCCCTGGGATTCGGCCCCATCGCCCGGAAGCTTTTCAACAAAGGCGGAACACAGTTCAATCTCCGCTGGATTCCTCTGGGCGGCTTCGTGAACATCGCCGGCATGGAGCCGGGCACCGAGGAGACAATTCCCGACGGATTCCAGGCCAAGTCCCTGTGGAAGCGGGCTCTCGTTGTCTTCGCCGGTCCCTTCGCCTCTTTCCTGCTTGCTCTCATTCTCTTCCTGGTTATAGGCGTAGGCTGGGGCTTCGTAGCCGGAAAGACCCTGAACAAGATTCTCATGGTAAGCCCCGGCACTCCCGCCGCCGAAGCGGGTCTCCGGGCCGGCGACACCATCACGGTCATAAACGGCGTTCCGGTTAAGGACGGCAAGGACATGGTGGACAGAATCGACCGTTCCCCGGGCACGCCTCTGAATATTACCGTTCTCCGCAACAAGAAAACCTTCGACAAGACTTTCACCCCTCAGTAGAATATCACTTTCCTGAACGCGGTTTTGACCTTCGACTAGGAAAATAAAACCCTTACCGCCACCAACTCCACTCCCAAGTACTCCTTCTTCAAAAA
>JAEEGL013218434.1_pt1 | contig 14025 bp, 13 predicted proteins | sample 9134231 | NCBI WGS metagenome assembly JAEEGL01 (sample SAMN16246548, study PRJNA631951) | gut metagenome | biome: gut microbiome; feature: rumen; material: fiber-attached | host: Bos | place: Iran: Karaj | collected 2018-10
CTGCAGTTGGTGTTTTTAACGGTGAGGGTCCACCTGTTCCCATTCCGAACACAGAAGTTAAGCTCACCAGTGCCGACGATACTTGTCTGGAGACGGACCGGGAAAATAGGTCAACGCCAACACAGAGCCGCTCAAACGAGCGGCTCTTTTTTTATTTTATGAAACCTTTCGCCGTATTTGTTGTATATAAGGGTGAGAGCTCTTTAAACAAGGAGGATCAGTATGGAAGACGAAATGATAGTTGATCTGTACTGGCAGCGTTCCGACCTGGCCATATCGGAAACTGATAAGAAATACGGGAGATACTGCCACAGCATTGCATATAATATCTGCGGAACGGATGAAGATGCGGAGGAATGTGTGAATGACACATGGCTTCGAGCATGGAATCTTATGCCTGATCAGCGACCCGCAGTACTGTCGGCATTTCTCGGCCGTATCACCAGAAACTTCGCCATAAACTGCTTTAAGGCGAAAACAAGACTCAAGCGCGGCAGAGGAGAAGCGGCTCTTGCATTAGATGAACTTGAAGAATGCATCCCTGGGGGAACGGAACCGGAACGGGTTCTGGAGGAAAAAGAACTGGAGACAGCGATCGGCAGCTTTGTTTCAGGTCTGTCTGATGCTGAAAGAACGGTATTCGTTCTGCGATACTGGTATGTGGCATCAATAGATGAAATCTCAAAAAAGCTCAGATTCAGTAAAGGAAAGATCAAAAGCATTCTGTTTCGCACCCGCGGAAAACTGCGCAGATATCTGCAGGAGGAAAAACTATGCTAAATTCGCTTGTTCTTCTCCGCGCTATGAACGGCATACATGAGGAGGATGTTGTCATGGCCGGAAACATTTATAATAATGAATATAAAGCAAATCATTTCAAACGTAACCGCATCATTACCATTGCGCTGGCTGCAGCGCTGATACTGGCACTGGGCACCACTGCTTATGCTGTGTACCGGGGAAGTATGAATACCAGGATTCCGGAGGAGGGTACAACGGATTATCATCTGCTTTACAGCGCAGAAAACGCTGAATCGCCGGAACTGCTCCATGTTGATTTTGACAGGACAAAGTTCGCAATGAGCTTCGATGTGCCCGCGGATGGCTGTTTTCCGGTATTTCGCGCATTATACCTGCCGGGCGAAGAAAACGGCTGGCACAATTCATGCTTTTATGAAATGCTCGATAAGGCCAAGTACTTCGGGTTGCCATGGGAAATGAGACAGTTGAGCCCGGACCAGGTCCAGGTCATTCCCGATGAGACTCCGGAGGTGCTTCTGGCAGAGGCAGGTATGGACAGCAGCACGGCAAAGACATGGTATACAGATTATTTTTACCGCGGAAATAAAGGAGATATGGCGTGGATCAATCTCTACGGGGGATATAAGCTCCATGGCAAGGAAGTAATACTCGGTGCATTTGCACCGGATGATACGAAGGTGGAAGTTTTCCGGGAGGGATCTCTCGGTGACAGCCAGCTGATCGAGGTTCAAATGTTTTACCCTGACGGAGCGGTCCACAGACACCTGTTTCTTTTCCAGCCGGAGAAATATTGGCTCCTTCAGATAAGCGGCTCAGGCGAAATATTTGATTTCTCCGAACTTGAGCATATGGCTGAGGGGATTGAGATTCTGGAAACGAAGCTCGGAGCGAAGAGTTATGAGGACAAGATCGATTTTATCCACGCAGATCTTGCTGCAGGATAAGCGGAATCGATAATAAAAGAAAAACCACGGCACAGTTTGAACTGAGCCGTGGTTTTTTGTATTAACAGAGCCTATTTTTTCCTTTTTGCGTATGAGAACATCCAGAGCACGATCATCACCAATGCCACGATCACAACAATCGCGAGCACAGTATTCAGTATCCCGCTCGCTATGCCGGAGATCAGGCGGATCACGAAGACTACTGCAACTATGAGAAGAATCAGAGCCAGGGCCGGAATAAGGTATTTCCCGATATTCTTCATTTCTTTTCCTTTCTTTTTATTCCAACGGATTACCGAGTTTACTGAGAACCGTCTTAAAGTAAGCGGGAAGATCAGCGTTCACTACTGTCTTTTCCCCGCTGCGGGGATGCCTGAAATGCAGGGAAGACGCATGGAGGCACTGTCCTTCAAGACCTTTTTCGGGACAGGGAGCGCCGTACAGACCGTCTCCGAGGAGAGGATGGCCGATATAGGCCATATGGACGCGTATCTGATGGGTTCTTCCTGTCTCAAGTATGCATTTTACCAGAGTATAGCCCCTATATCTTTCCACGACGTTCCAGTGTGTGACGGCAGGTCTCGAGCCGGTCTGCGTCACTGCCATTCGCTTGCGGTCAGTGCGGTGCCTGCCTATCGGAGCATCGACTGTGCCGCAGTCCTCCCGCATCCCGCCGCGGACAACAGCAAGGTATTCCCGGTAAAGACTGTGATCGGATAGCTGAGCTGAGAGCGCAAGATGTGAAAAGTCGTTTTTAGCGGCAATGATAAGTCCTGACGTGTCCTTATCGATTCTGTGGACTATGCCGGGGCGTTTTTCACCGCCTATGCCGGACAGAGAATCTCCGCAGTGGTACATCAGAGCGTTTACAAGGGTACCGTCCGGATGGCCGGGCGCCGGATGCACTACCATTCCTCTTGCCTTGTTTACCACGATAACATCGTTGTCCTCGAACACTATGTCGAGAGGTATATCCTGAGGCACAAGTTCGATATCATCCGGTTCGGGAATATATACTTCAAAGCATTCATCTCCCGTGCAACGGTAATTCTTTTTTACCGGAAGGCCGTCGAGCAGTACCGCGGAGGACTCGATAAGCCGCTGTGCCGCATTTCTCGAAAGTCCATCCACTGAATGCGCAAGGAGAGCGTCGATACGTTCGCCGCTCTCCGAAGCATAAACAGTTATATATTCATCCATTACTTGAATTCAGCAAGGATATCATCGAGTGAAAATGCGTCATCAGAGCTCTTTGCCGGTGCCGCTGGCGCAGGTTCAGGTTTTGACGCAGGCGCGGGAGAAGGTGCAGCAGGCTCTTTGCGAACAGGAGCAGCAGGTGCAGCTTCTCTTGCAGGGGCGGGTCTGCGGACCTCGGCGGGAGCATCTGTCATAACGCCCTTGACCGCGGCATCAGCCTCAGCAGCCTTCTGAGCTGTGATCGCAGCATTGGCCTTTTCCCATTCCGCAAAGGGATCGGAGGAATCATATGCCGGTATCGATGAGGCAAAGGCAGGTGCGGAGGCGCTTACGCCGGAATACTCTGCGCTGCGCTGTCTTGCATCACGGTTTGCCTTGTACTGCTCAAACTGATCTTCGTATCTGCTCTGACGCTCTTTTCTTGTAGTCTTTGCATGAGGAGTGGAATTGAGCTTGTTTCTGAATCTGGGAGAGTTATCCTCTCCTTCCTCTTCATAGACAGGCGCAGCGGGTTCTGCCGGTGCGGGACGCTGTCTGCGAACTGGAGCGGGTTCCTCCTCATATTCTTCGGCAGCGGCTCTGCGTTTAGAGACCTTACGGGGGGCAGGTTCCTCCTCCTCATATTCCTCTTCTGCCGGAGCGTTGCGCTTTGAAGCCCTGCGGGGAGCAGGCTCCTCTTCATATTCTGCAGCAGCAGCTCTGCGTTTAACAGCTTTCCGGGGAGCAGGTTCCTCCTCATACTCCTCTGCAGCAGCGGCTTTCTTTGCAGCCTTACGGCCGCGCTTTGCAGGCATAATGTCCTCGTCGCCGTCATACTCTTCATCGTAATACTCTTCGCCGCGTTTTTCCTTTTTACCGCCGAATATTATGCAAACGATAAAGAGGAGGCAGAAAACGCAGATGAAGATGTCAGCTACGTTGAAGACCGGAAAGGACTTGGCAAAGTCGAACTGGAACATGTCCTGAACATAGCCGTAAAGAGCTCTGTCTATGGCATTGCCTATGCCGCCGGCGGCAACGAAAACCGCGCACCAGCGGGCGAGTTTACCGGAAATGAAGTTAGTTGCCAGACCGATTATCACCAGCACAGTGAATACTGCCGCAAGGATTACGAATATCTTTCCGGCGTTTGCCCCGCTGAGAAAGCTGAAGGCAGCTCCGTCATTATGAACGTTGATAAGATTGATGAGGCCGGGAACTAGCGCTCTGGCCTCTCCGCCGTAAACAAGGTTGCCGGCGGTCCAGTACTTGACCCACTGGTCAAGGATTATAACAAGAACACCGAAAATAGCATAAAGCATTGTTGAAATATCCTCCTTTGCTCCGGTGTATCACATCGGCTTAAGAAAAGACCTTTATCACTCCATATTTTTGATGACCGAAGAGCATCTCGGGCAGAGTCCGGTTTCGGGATCGGCCTGTTCAGTATGGATCCAGCATCTCGGGCATTTGGTTCCGGGAGCTTCGAAAGCGGAAATCGAGAGTCCGCCGTTGCGAACGCCTTTGCCTTCAACAGCGCCAACGGGAACATCTCCGCCGATGAGACACTTTGAAACAATGAACAGTTCGGCAAGATCCATGGAAGAGACTTCATCGAGAAGGGCTTTTGATTCGGTATCGGAAGCGGAGAGCACAACTGCCGCATCCAGTGGCTTGCCTATCCGCTTATCGGCACGGGCGGCTTCAAGAACACCGTTAACGTCATCACGCAGTGCCACGAGCCTCTCCCACTTAGCCATTACATCATCGGGAAGAGCATACTCTGTAAAAGGCGCATTCATGGTATTCAGCAGAACATTGCGCCCGTCATCGCCGCTCCGGTGAGGCATGGAAAGCCAGATCTCATCGCAGGTGAAGGCAAGGATCGGTGCAAACATCCTGGTCATGCTGTCGAGGATGAGGAAGAGAGCGGTCTGGGCGCTGCGGCGTTTGAGTCCGTTCGTCTCCTCGCAGTAAAGTCTGTCTTTTATGATATCCAGATAGAAGCTTGAAAGCTCGACTACGCAGAAATCGTTTATGGCGTGGGAAACCACATGGAACTCATAGTCATTATAAGCCGCGGCCACTTTCTCGATGAGCGCATTCAGTTTCGTAAGCGCCCAGCGGTCGAGCTCCATCATATCCTCGGGAGCAACAAGGTCATCGGCGTTAAAGCCGTTCAGGTTACCAAGGCAGTATCTGGCTGTGTTGCGGAACTTCAGATAGGTCTGAGAAAGCTGTTTAAAAATATCTCTCGAGCAGCGGACATCCACATGGAAATCGGATGAACCGGCCCAGAGCCTTACAAGATCAGCACCGAATTCATTTATCATATCTGCCGGGTCTATGCCATTGCCAAGCGATTTGTGCATGGCATGACCTTCTCCGTCCACCGTCCAGCCGTGGGTGAGGCACTCCTTATACGGTGCGCCCATACCGAGAGCACCAACAGCTACGAGCAGTGATGACTGGAACCAGCCACGGTACTGGTCTCCGCCTTCAATATACATGTTTGAAGGCCAGAAGCCCTGGTCACGCTTCATTGCGGCATAGTGTGTGGAGCCGGAATCGAACCAGCCGTCGAGAGTATCAGTCTCCTTGGTGAAGTGCTTTCCGCCGCAGTGCGGGCAGACGAAACCATCGGGGAGGAGTTCGGAAGCTTCCATATCGAACCAGGCGTTGCTTCCCTTCTCCTCGAAGACGGAAGCGACGGATTCGATGGATTCTTCAGTGCAGACGGGTTTATGGCAATCGTCACAGTAGAACACGGGAATGGGGAGGCCCCAGCGGCGCTGACGGGAAATGCACCAGTCGGCGCGCTCGCGGATCATGGCGCCAATGCGGTCCTGACCCCATGCCGGGAGCCAGCGGACCGGCTCACAGGCCTTTATTGCCTCTTCCTTGAAAGAATCCACGGAGCAGAACCACTGCGGAGTGGCGCGGAAAATAATGGGGCTCTTGCAGCGCCAGCAGTGAGGATAGCTGTGGAGGATCTCTTCTGAGGCGAAGAGAGAGCCGCTCTTCTTCATGTCCTCAAGTATTATGGGATTGGATTCTTCCGTGCCGAGACCGGCATACTTTCCGGCATACTCGGTATGGCGACCGTGATCATCCACGGGGACCACCATCTCCATGCCGTATTTCTGGCATGTTACGAAGTCTTCTGCACCGAAACCAGGCGCTGTATGAACGCAGCCCGTGCCTGAATCCATGGTGACGTAGTCAGCCAGAAGCAGGCGGGATGTCTTGTCAAGGAAGGGATGGGAGGCGAGCATATTCTCGAAGAAGCGTCCGGGATGAGATTCCAGGATCTCCCAAGTGTCGAATCCGCCTATCCGCATAACTTTTTCCACAAGGGGCTCGGCCATGATATAGCTCTCACCGTTCGGAGCCTTCACTATCGCATACAGTTCGTCGGGATGGAGCGCAATAGCAAGGTTACCGGGAAGAGTCCAGATGGTTGTGGTCCAGATAACGAAGCTGAGCTTGTCAAGTTCAAGATGGGAAAGTTTCCCGAGATCATCATTGATCGGGAATTTAACATAAACCGTGGTGCATGGATCATCCCGGTATTCGATCTCCGCCTCTGCAAGCGCCGTTTCGTCCTTTGCGCACCAGTACACCGGCTTGAATCCTTTGTAAATATGGCCGTTGCGGTACATTTTGCCGAATATGCGGATCTCGTCAGCCTCAAAGCCCTTGTTCATCGTGAGATAGGGATGGTCCCAGTCTGCTACTACGCCAAGGCGCTTGAAACCTTCGCGCTGTACATCAACGTAGTGAGCGGCGTAATCATGGCAGGCAGAACGGAAATCCGCAACGCTCATAGCCTTGTGGTTCAGCTTCTGCTCCTTGATTATCGCGCTTTCAATCGGCATGCCGTGGTTGTCCCAGCCGGGGATATACGGGGTGTAATAGCCGCGCATGGCATAGGAACGTATGATAAAGTCCTTGAGAGCCTTGTTCAGAGCGTGCCCCATATGGATGGCTCCGTTTGAGAAGGGAGGGCCGTCGTGAAGGGAAAAGCGCTCGTGGCCTTCATTCTTTTTGAGCATCTCATTATACAGATCTATGCTTTCCCAGTGTGCGAGCATCTCGGGCTCACGCTTTGGGAGCCCTGCGCGCATGGGGAAATCGGTTTTCGGGAGATTGAGGGTATTGTTAAAATCCTGTGACATATGATACTCCTAAAATGATTTATAAAAACGACACAGACGGGGCTGACGCATATAGCGCCGCCCCGCCGACTATTATCGAGGAGAACAGCCAGTCAGCATATCAGAGTGAGAAAGGCTGAGTGCTGCCGAAGTCTTTTCCGGAACGGGGTGCCGGTTTTGTATCGTCGAAAGTGTCGGACAGATCGAGCTTGAGTTCGGGCTCGGGCTTGATCCTGGAGACATTCTCTTCGATGGCGCGTATGGCCTCATCAACATCCTGCGTGGCGGCAACAGGCTTTGCCGCTTCCGGCTGACGTATTATACCCTTTTCGATATCATCGAGCTTTGTGAGCTGTGAAGTGAACAGTTCGCGCATCTGGGCAAAGAAGGAAGCAGCAGACTCGCGCGCGGCGGCAAGCTTCTTCTCCTGGGCCTCAAGCTGCTCAGGAATCGTTCCGAGACGGGATTTGACCTGTGCTTCAGCATCGCTGATCATCTGAGAAGAACGGGTACGAGCATCGTTCTCTATCTGTACGGCGAGTTTCTGAGCGGAAAGAACGGCCATGTTAAGGGCTTCCTCATTTGAACGGTATTCCTCTATCTTGTCGACAAGGACCTTCATTTTGCTCTTGAGGACAGCATTCTCCTTCTGGGCGTTCGTAATATCCTCGGCGATCTCTTCAAGAAAATCATCGACCTCAGACATATCGTAACCGCTGAGTCTTGCCTTGTTGAAAGTCTTTTCACGGATATCCTGAGCTGTAATCATAACCTTTCCACCTTTCAAAATAACTGAACCGGAGTTTTAATCAAAAGCGCTGCCGGTCTGTGTTCCGGCTGCGGCGTCAGCACCCAGGAGATCGACATTCTCCGGGGAGATGAAATACGTTTTAGCGGATACGGGAGTAATCTTGCCGTGCAGTGCAAACACAATGCCCGACATGAAATCAAGCAGACGGCGCGCAGTCTCGGTGGGGAGACCTTCGAGAGTCATTACCAGGGAGCGGCTTCGTGCCAGATGGCCAACGAGTTCTCCGGCTTCATCGAAACTCTTGGGATTGAAAAGGATGACCTGTGATTCCTTTCCTCCGAAATTCACGGTGCGTTCTCTGATCGCGCGGTTTTCCTTCTTTATACGCTTTCCGAGGTTTCCGAACAGGCCGCCGGACATTTCCTCGTCGTCATCGTCGCTTTCAACAGGTTCAGGTGCTGCGGCTCCAGTAGCCTGTGAACCGAAAGCATTCTCAAACTCCATACCGGCGCTGGCAGCAGCCGCTGAAGAAGGACGGGGTTTTACAGTGACAGATCTGGCGGGTTTCTCAGATTCCTCAAAGAAATCGTCGTCTTCATCATAAGGCTGAGTAAGCTTTTTCAGTTCATCCAAAAAGCCCATAATTACATTTTCCTCCGAAATCAGATGTTGTAATTTCGCGGCCCGAATATTGCCGAACCTATCCTGACCATGTTCGCGCCGCAGGCTATGGCTGCTTCAAAATCTCCGCTCATGCCCATGGACAGAAAATCCATAGAGACATTATCGTATTTTTTTAAGCTGTTGTCAATAAAAAGCTGTGTCATTGCCTCAAAAAAGGGCACATTGTCAGCAGGATCCGAACAGATCGGAGGAATGGCCATCAGGCCTTTCACGCGCACGTTTCTGAAAGAGGAGATCTCATTCAGGACCGATGCCGTTTCTGCTGGTGGAAAGCCCCCTTTTGACGCCTCGCCGGCTATGTTGATCTCAATAAGGATATCCTGGATAAGAGATGCCTTTTCGGCACAGCGGTCTATCTCAGCAACCAGCGGAAGCGAGTCTGCGCTGTGGATTAGCTCTGCGATACCGACCACCTGACGGACCTTGTTCCGCTGGAGACGGCCGATAAAATGGAGTTTTGCACCGGAATATGCGTCCTGCCTGTTCTTCTCGAGCATCTCCTGAACGCGGTTTTCACCGAAGATCTTTATTCCGGAGGCGAAAGCCTCTCGTATACTCTGTGCATCGTTCATCTTTGAAGCGGCGATCACAGTGATCTCAGAAGGATCTCTTCCCGCGGCGGCAGCTGCGGAAGCAACGCGCGCAAGCACCGAAGCAACATTTTCTGAAATACCGCTCATATGATAATTCCTTCCCTTTTCAGCAGCTCCATATCGGCCGAAACATCGGCCTGGCTGCTGCGATCTATGCGCAGTGCGCCGCGCCAGCGGCGAAACCAGGTCATCTGCCGCTTGGCGTAGCGTCTGCTCGACTGTTTTATAAGTGCAACGGTTTCTTCATATGAAGCAAGACCGTTGATATACATTACAGATTCCTTGTAGCCTATGGCCTGCATCGATGTGCACATGGGATCGATACCGCGAGCCATAAGGCTGCGTACTTCATCCAGAAGGCCGGAGTTCATCATCTCATCGACTCTTCGGTCGATCCTGTCATAGAGGATTGAGCGGTCAGCGAAGCCTAAAACGACTTTTACAGCCTCATATCTTGGCGGAACTGAACGGGATGCGACATCATGCTCTGTAATGGTCAACCCAGTAAGTTCATATATCTCCAGCGCCCGTATGATACGCCGCCTGTCTGAGGATGCGAGTTTTTCAGCTCTCATCGGGTCGATCGCGCTCAGCCGTGCAAGCATCGCATCACCGCCAATGCGGTCATATTCTTCGTTAAAGGCTGCCCTCAAAGCAGGGTCTCCGCTTTCAGCGAAGCTTCTGCCGGACAAAAGAGAATCAATATACAGGCCGGTCCCGCCTGTAATAACGGGGATGCGTGACCGTGAAATGATATCGTCACAACAGGCGGTGGCCTCTTCAACATATCTTGCCACCGAGAAATTCTCGCCGGGGTCTGCTACGTCAAGCATATGGTGAGGCACTGCGGAGCGCTCTTCAGAAGTTGCCTTGGCAGTGCCGATATCCATCCCGCGGTATACCTGCATGGAGTCAGCAGAGACTATCTCTCCGCCGATTTCCAGGGCAAGAGCTATGGAGAGAGCGGTCTTGCCGGAAGCGGTAGGCCCGGCGATAACATAGACTTTTCCTGCCATAGTCAGACTATGCGCCTGAAACGCTTATCCAGATCCCGTCCGGGGATGCGGTATGATACAGGTCTCCCGTGCGGGCAGTAAAGCACAGCTCCGGAGAGCACGGCAGCCGTGACCCGTTCAAGCTCGGCTGAAGATGTATCCCATCCTGCCTTGATAGCAGCCTTACAGGCAACGGTATGCAGTATTTCGTCCCGTGCTTCATCCGGGGACGGTGCCTTTCCGGATTTGAGCTTTTCGCATATCTCCTCGATCGAAGGGACCACATCGGAAGGATACATGTCTGCCGGAAGCGCGCGTATAACAAAATCGCAATCGGCAAGAGCTTCGATCTCAAAGCCAAGTGAAGAGAGAAGCTCGGCATGGCTGGTGAGCAGTTCTGAATCCTCAGCGCTGAGACGGACGGGGACCGGCTCGAGCAGGATCTGCGCAGCAGGTCTTGATGCGTTTTCTTTAAGGCTGTCGAAAAGCATGCGCTCATGCGCTGCGTGTTTGTCGATAAGGATTACCTCATCATCGAGCTCCACAACAATGTATTTCTTAAACAGCTCTCCCACTATCTTGTGGTTAGGGATCGATAACTTATCAACATTTTGAACAGTGTTTTCAACAGTTTCTGCCGTTTTTTCGGCCGGAAGCCTGTCGCTGCGCGGCTTTTCAGGCTCCGGAGATACAGGTGCCGGACCGGCTGAGGAAACGGAGGAGAAGGGAGAGCCGAGATCTAGCTTTGTCTGATAGGTCTCGCGTGGGGCGAAGAACTCCGTATCGTTTCTGCCGGGCTCTTTTTTCCGGGGAGTTGCAGAGTAAGCGGTCTTTCTGTAATCCTCAGAGGAAAGACTCTTATAAAAGCCGGTTTTTTTCCCGAGGAGAGCCTCGGTGGATGGTGACGGCGCTATGTCGGCGTTCCTTTTCTCTGTCTCCAGAGCGGAGAGCACGGAATAGTATACGAGGTCGAACACACGTTTTTCCTCGCTGAATTTGACTTCAGTCTTGGCGGGATGGACGTTTACGTCCACACTGCCGAAGGGGAGGCTGAGATACAGGACACAGCCCGGGTATTTCCCGGAAAGCATCGAATTCCTGTAGGCCTGTTCGAGAGCGGTCTGCATAAGGACCGAGCGGATGAACCTGCCATTGCAGAAGAAAAACTGTCCGCCTCTGTTCCCGCGGCATGCCGAAGGGGAGCTGACATAGCCCTTTAATATGAGGCCTGAATCCTCACCGGAACACTCAAGCATATCCTTTGCAGTCTCACGGCCGAGAACGGTATATATGCAAGAATCGATACGTGTATCACCGGGAGAGAAAAACTGCTCTTCCCCGTCCCGTATAAAGCGTACAGAAACATCCGGATGGGCCAGAGCACATCGTATGGCCGCAGCCTGACAGGCAGATGCCTCACTTCTGTCGGATTTGAGGAACTTCCGTCGTGCGGGAGTGTTATAGAAAAGATCGCGGACTATTATATTTGTGCCCTCGGGACAGCCGACCGCCTCCATCTCATCAATCTCGCCCGCAGTGAGTTTTACAAGCGTCCCTTCAGACGTGCCTTTCAGCCTTGTCCGGAGTTCAATGCGGGAAACTGCTGAGATGGCGGCAAGAGCCTCGCCGCGGAAGCCCATTGTTGAGATGCATTCAAGACCGTGTTCGTCGGAGAGCTTGCTGGTGGCATGGCGCATGAAGGCGATGCCGGCATCCTCGGGGGATATGCCGCAGCCGTCATCTGTTACGCGTATGTAGGTGGAGCCGCCATTTCTGATCTCTATGCTGATGTTCTTGGCTCCGGCGTCGAAAGAGTTCTCGACCAGCTCCTTCACAACGGAGGCCGGCCGTTCAACGACCTCGCCGGCAGCGATCAGATCCGCCACATGCGGAGAAAGTATGTTTATCACGGACATATGAAAGCCCTCCGAAAGTATTCCTGCAGCTGATAATTATACATTAATCGAGTTGAAACTTCCACTTCTTTTATGCTAATATAATCTAATCGAAAACAAAGGGAAACAGACGATGACAAAAAGCACGAAAACTATTGAAAGCTCGCAGATAGATAGGCAGCTGGAACTGTGCGGAAAGCTCAGAGAGAAACTCCAGAGCGATGAGAAGAGCCTTCTTGCGATGGTGGATACATACGGCTGCCAGCAGAATGAGGCGGACAGCAAGAAGATAAGAGGATACCTGGCCGAAATGGGCTTCGGATTCACTCAGGATGAGTTTGCGGCGGATATAATAGTCGTAAACACCTGTGCGGTCAGAGAGCATGCGGAAATGCGCGTGCTGGGAAACGTCGGTGCGCTGAACCATACGAAAAAGGCAAAGCCCGGCCAGATAATATGCGTCTGCGGGTGCATGGTGCAGCAGGAGCATATGGCAGCCAGGATAAAGATGAGTTACCCGATAGTGGATCTGGTGTTCGGTCCGCATGAGCTTTGGCGCTTTCCGGAACTGCTGCTTGAGGTTCTGGAGAGGCATAAAAGAGTATTTGCCACCGAAAAGGACGACGGTGCCGTTGCAGAGGGCATTCCGCTCAGACGCGACGGGAAGGTGAAGGCCTGGCTTTCGATAATGTACGGCTGCAACAATTTCTGCTCATACTGCATAGTTCCCTATGTAAGGGGCAGAGAGAGATCGAGACAGCCTGAAGACATAGTCAGAGAGGCTGAACAGCTCGTAGCGGAAGGGTACAAAGATATAACACTGCTCGGGCAGAATGTAAACTCTTACGGGAAGGATCTTGACAGGGGAGTAGACTTTGCGGATCTTCTCAGGATGATCAACGCCATCCCCGGGGATTTTCTTATCCGCTTTATGACCAGCCATCCCAAGGATGCAACTGAGAAGCTGTTCAAGACCATGGCGGAGTGCGAAAAGTGCGCAAGGCATCTGCACCTGCCGGTCCAGTCCGGGAACGACAGGATACTCAAGGTGATGAACAGGAACTATGACAGCGCCACCTATATAAAAAAACTGGAGCTTGCGAGAAGCTATATGCCGGATCTCGTGGTAACAACTGACATAATAGTCGGTTTCCCGGGCGAGACGGACGAGGAGTTCAACGATACGCTCAGGCTCTGTGAAAAGGTGCGCTTCGACGCAATGTTCACATTCATCTATTCAAAAAGAGTCGGAACGCCTGCCGCCTCTATGCCGGATCCGTATTCCCGGGAGGAAAAGCAGGCGCATTTCGATGCGCTTACCGAGACCGCCAACAGGATATCCGGTGAGAAGCACAGGGAATACGAGGGCAGGACCGTCAGAGTGCTGGTGGATGGGGAGACAGGCCGTGATGAGTATAATCTCTCCAGCAGGACCAACGGCGGAAGACTCGTTCACCTCAGGGGCGACAGGTCTCTTATAGGACAGTTCATAAATGTGAAGATAACAGCGAGCAATACCTGGGCGCTGTATGGTGAAACGGAAAATGGCTGAACTAACACCGATGAAAAGGCAGTATAACGAGATAAAGGAGCAGTACAGAGACTGTCTGCTCTTTTTCCGGCTGGGCGATTTTTACGAGATGTTCAATGATGACGCCAAAATTGCATCCAGGGAGCTCGATCTTGCCCTTACAACAAGAGACCGCGGAGTAGAGGACCCCGAAGAGCGAACCCCTATGTGCGGAGTCCCGTATCACGCGGCAGAGAGCTATATTGCAAAACTCATTGCAAAAGGCTACAAGGTGGCGATCTGCGAGCAGACCGAAGACCCTGCTCTTGCCAAGGGACTGGTGAAAAGGGATGTTATCAGGATAATAACTCCCGGCACCGTTACCGAAAGCTCAATGCTCGAGGAGTCGCGCAGCAACTATATCTGCGCTGTATGCCTCGAGGAAGGCTCTGGAGGAGCCGCCTTCTGCGATATTTCCACCGGAGAGTTCTGCTGCTGCGCTTTCCGGGAAGATCCGGCCAGCCATATCATAAATGAGCTGGGCAGATTCACACCTAA
>JAEEGL017431274.1_pt1 | contig 14025 bp, 12 predicted proteins | sample 9134231 | NCBI WGS metagenome assembly JAEEGL01 (sample SAMN16246548, study PRJNA631951) | gut metagenome | biome: gut microbiome; feature: rumen; material: fiber-attached | host: Bos | place: Iran: Karaj | collected 2018-10
ATTGTGATTTCTTTATAACATTATATCCTGATTCTGCCTTAGCAGGTGATGTAGAGTATTTAGATGAAATACCTACTGAAGAAGGATATTATAAATATGAAGATGGTAAGATAAGTAAAAATATGAAATATGAATTATCCAAAGTAGAGTTTTATAATTCAACAATACAAAAAACTGCTGAAAGAGATAGGTGCCTTATATTTAGAGAGTTATCTTAATATATGGTATAATTATGGAGGATATTATGGATCAAAATAATATACAAACACCAGTTGAAGGTGAAAATAAATATACAAGAATAACTGAACATTTAGATGAAACTATTGCAGCTATTCAAGCAGAATGGGAAAAGAAATTTGATACATTTAAAAGACCACCAGAATTTGTGATAAACAAATATGGTAACAAGGAAGAAACACAGCAATAGTTCTTTTATAGGAGGTATGGATGAAAAAAGCATTAATAGTAGTAGATATGCAAAATGATTATTTGTATGAAGAAAGAAAAGAAATCTTTTCGTATGATACAGATAATTTAGTAGAAAGAGTTAATAATGTAATACATGAATATCAAGATAATGGTAGTGATATTATTTATATTAAGCATATAATTCAAAACTTACCTTCCAATAAAGTATTATTTGGATATTCTTTAGAAGGAACAAAAGGTGCTGAAATATATGATGGCCTTGATGTTGTTTCTAATAATATATTTACTAAACATTTAAGTGATTCTTTTAGAAATAAAGAATTAAGAAAATTTGTTAAAGAAAATGGTTATGAAGAGATTTATGTTTGTGGCTTAGATCAATTTGGTTGTGTTGCGTATACAGCAATTGGGGCTACTAAACAAGGATTGAAATCATTCATAGTTAAAAAAGGAACTGCAACAATATTACCAGAAAAGAAAATATTAAAAGTGCATAATAAATTAGATAAAGCTGGAGTAACATTTATTTAAAGGTGATAGAATGTTAAAAGTTAAATTAAGAATAAATGGAATACCTTCTATTGTTTGGGGAGAGAATAGTAGTAAATGTTTTATTGTTATTCATGGAAAAAACTCAAATAAGGAAGATGATGTAATAAAAACTTTTGTTGGGTATGCTACTGATAAAGAATATCAAGTATTAAGCTTCGATTTACCAGAACATGGTGAAAGAAAAGATGAAACTGATTATACTTTTAAAGTACAAAACTGTGTTAAAGATTTAAGAAAAATAATTGATTATGCAAAAGAAAATTATAGAGAAATAAATATATTTGCTGTTTCTTTAGGAGCTTATTTAAGCTTACTTGAATATAAAGATGAAGAAATAAATAAAGCTTTCTTCTTATCTCCAATTGTTAATCTAAAAGTAATAATAGATAATATGATGAGACTTAATAATATTACTTTAGAAGATCTAATGGATCAACAAGAAATAGTAACAGAGTTTGGGGATAAAATATATCTAGATTATTATTTGTATGTTAAAAATAATCCAATAGTTAAATGGGATACTAAAACATATATTCTTTATGGAGAAAATGATAATATGCAAGATAAAGAACTAATGGAGAAATTTGCTAGTGATTTTAGATGCGTATTAAGTATTGTTAAAGGTGGGGAACACTATTTTCATACTGAAGAACAATTAGTTTATTATGAAAAATGGTTAGAACAATTATTTTAAAATGGAGGATTTAATGGAAGCAAAAGAAATTGATGTTAATGATTTACTAAAAGAAATTGACCCAATTAGTATGATGGATACTGAAAACTATGCTTTATTAACTGCTGAAAAAAATGGTAAAGCAAATACTATGACAGTTGCTTGGTTACAATTTGGTTATTTATGGAATATGCCAGTAGCAACTGTATATATTAGACCTCAAAGATATACTAAAGAATTTGTTGATTTTGCTGGAAGATTTTCTTTAACATTCTTTGATTATGAAGAAAACTCTAAAGCACTTATTTATTTAGGAACTAATTCTGGAAGAGATAAACCAAATAAAATTGAAGAAGCAGGACTTCATTTAACATATACTGATGGATTACCAACTTTTGAAGAGGGTAAGATTGTTGTTAATTGTCTTGTTCAATATGTACAACCAATAACAGAAGAAGGATTTATTTATGAAGAACAAAATGAAGCTATATATCCAGACAAAGATTATTCAGTAATGTATGTAGCTAAAATAGAGTCTTGTTATAAAATAAAAGAATAGGAGATTATCATGAAGAAAAAGAATTTAATTATATTTATACTTTTATTAGCTTTATTTGTAGGATTTACCCTATTAATTAAAAATGTAGATGTTAAAGCAGTAGGTCCTAATGGATCTGAAGTTGGTTTTGCTGATGTTAATACTGGATTCCATGATTTAACTAATAATCCATTAGAGTATAATAAAACAATTTATAAAGTAACTGAAATAGCTGGTTATGTTGCACTTTTATTAGTAGCATTCTATGGTGTAATTGGATTAATGCAACTAATAAAAAGAAAATCACTTGCTAAAGTAGATAGAAGCTTATATGTTTTATTAGGGCTTTATGTTGTTATGTTAGCAGCATACGTATTATTCGATAAGTTTGCAGTTAACTATAGACCTGTATTAATGGATGGTAAGTTAGAAGCATCTTTCCCATCATCACATACTTTACTTGCAATATGTGTATGTGTAAGTGCAATGATAATGAATAATAGATTATTTAAAAATAAGAATGTTAAAATATGTAATTATTTAATATGTGCATTAATGTGCTTAATAATACTTGGAAGACTAATATCAGGAGTACATTGGTTAACTGATGTAGTTGGAGGAATAATCTTATCAAGTGCTCTATTGTACGGATTTAACAGTATACTTAACTATAAAAAGAGATAATATGTCTCTTTTTTTATTGTTTCATGATAAAATAATAGTATGGTGATGCTATGAAATATAGATACAAAAGATTTCAAATCGGAAAATCACTTGGAGTACCTAAGGATGTACAGAATCGTATTTTTAGTAACTGTATATCTTTTCGTGATGTCCTAAAATATCACCTAGAGGATAAAATCCCTATATCATGTATTATTCGTTCAGACAGAATAATTGTAGAAAAGTATGGTATTGAAGTATGTCGTGAACTAGATTGGGATTTACTTAGCTTTAGTGATGGACCATTAGCAAGAAGTGTTTTGAATTCTATAGATCCTAGTAAAGACGTAGTAAAAGAGTTCTATAACATAATGAGTCTTAAAATCAACCCAAGAGATTTTACTCCTAAAATGAGAGAACATTGTAGTGACAAAATTGTAGAAATATCAGATAGTGACTCTTATGCAGATGGTAGAGATAAAAGATTATTTAATGAAGGTAATTTACCTTTATTCAATATAATTGAATCTTGGCATTTATTTAAAGATAAAGATTTAACATATTGTCTAGAAAGAGATCCTGCAAATACAATTGGTCTTAAAACAGAAGAAGTAAGAGCGTTCATGGATGAGTTTAAAGAAATAGGAGTAATTCTTTCTAAAACTCAAATGAATACAAATCTTTATCAAATAATACGTAATCTTTATACTATGAGTAAAAACAAATCAAGAGATGATTATGTTAAATTGTTAATGGATAATATTTTTAGTTATATAAGAAAATCAATGATATATAATTTACCTTGTGATTTATCTAAAGAAGGTTATGAAATATTATTTAAATATAAATCTGTAGAAGAGTTTGTTAGAAGTGTATCAAAAGACAGTGATATGATTTCTGTAACAGAAAATTTCATAAGAGAATTAAATTCATTACCACCAGATTATCTTTATACTCAACATATACCATTTAATGTTTTATGTTCTAAAGAATGTATTAGGTTAATGGGAACATATGGTATTAAAACTATTGTTGATTTTGATCGTAATAATGATTTTGTATTATCTAAAGATAAGTATAGATTGTTACTTAACTTATATAGTGCTTATGTTAAATATGGTGGAAGTCTAGATAAAACAATAAGTTTATATCTAGATGTTCATGATAGACCATATACTGATGAAGAATTTAATGAAGTAGTTAGAAGAATGGTAATAAAAAGAGTTCCTACTAATTATGACTTTAAGCAATATAGAATTGATCCTAATGCTTTAGTAGATTTCAAACAAAGAAATAAAGATTTATATCTTCCAGATGATGCACCAGATGATTTAAAAGAAAAATATTATAGTGGTACTTTAAAACCAAAAGATTTCTGTGAACATAGAGATTATATAGATCTTTTAGCAGGTCGTGTTACTAGTACTATATTAGAACCTTATTTAGTATTCATAGATAAAGGTAATAATCCATATGACGTTTCTGATTTATATACATTCTTATTTACAAAAGGTTCTTATGAAGAGATAATGAACTTTTTAGCAGATTATTCAGAAATATTAGAAATTGTTTATAATCATGATCATAGAAGAATAATATTAAATGTTAATGATTCTTTAGAAGTAATTAAAAATAAAATAATAGAGAGATTTAAAGAAATACTTATAGAGAATAGAGTATTCTATCCATCAGTTATTCCTGAAGAAATAATTAAAAAAGAAAAAGATTTATTCTTCCCTAAGGATGCTCCAGAAGAATTAAAGAAAGCTTTATTTTTAAGATATGTAAGTATTGATTATGTATTAGAACATCCTGAATATTATGATTATTATAAAAGTATTAAATTAGAATTAATTTGTAAGCATATTCCATTCCCAGATAAAGAAACTAATTTATGTGAAGTAATAAAGACATTATTTAAAGAAGATGCTTTTGATATCTATTGTTCTTATGGAAAATATTTAGAAAATGCTTTATCTATTACTCGTATAAGAGCAGAGTTAAAAGATGTTGATATAAGTTCTAAGAGTAGTTTCTTAGATTCTATAGAAAAACTGTTATATAAAAGTATTATTGATGGTGATCTTTACTATGATGAAAATATGCCCCAAAGATTTAAAGATCGTTACCCACAATTATTTATAAATAAAGACTTAGATCCAGAATTAAAAGAGAAGTTCTATCAAAAGAGATTAGGTGTTGAAGACTTTAAAGATTCTAGTCTATTTGATGCTCTTGGTGATGTTTCTATTTGCTTAGGACTTCATCCTAAATATGCATGGATAGGTAATTTATTTGCTGATTACAAAGATCAAAAAGAAGCTAATAAGATAAGACTTAATTTAATAGAAATATATGCTGAAGTTATAAGCGGATCTATTAAGATGGGTGAAATAGTTAAAAACTATATCTTAAATAATATCGATAGTATCGATTATAAAGAATCACTTAGATTAAAAGAACATTTAATTACTATTGTTAAAAGAATAAGAAATAGTAATTCTATTGAAATAAGTAACTTTGGTGAATCAATATTAAATACAATACTTAAGTTTGATAACCCAGAAGAGAAATTTGATGAAATAGAGGGAGTATTTTTAAAGAATAACTTACCTATGTTTGCTAAAGTATTCACATGCTTTAAATTGCTATATCCTGATTTCACTAAAGGAGATCTGTTTGATTTTAGTGAAGATAGTAGAGTTGCTCCTCAATTAATTAAACCTAGTATACGTGGATTTGGAGTTATTAACAGTGATGTGGATAAAAGATTTCAAATACTATTTAATGATTTATTTAGAATTAGTCTTAATTCTAATACTTATACTTTAAAGGGTTATATTAAAAACTTAAGAGATGGTAATGAATTATGTTTAAAACTATTAGATAAATCTATTAAGTTTGAAGGCTTAGATGATGAACAAAAACAAATACTTGAAGCATTTATATCTAAGTTAGAAGTAATATATGAAGTATCTAATAATAATCATAAGAATATATCTAACTTATCTTTAGAAGAAAAATATAAGTTCTTGATAAGAGAATATAAACCAACTCATAGATATTCTTTGGTAGACAGAATAGTTAGATCTTATGGATTCTATTTAGGTATTGAATCTTTAGAAGACTTAGAACAAATAATAGAGAAGAATATTATAAAAGCTAATATAAGAAATAAACAAGCTCCACAAAAGCTAGTTATTCATAATGGAGACTTTATAAGATCCATTGGTAACTTAGATAGTGTAGGTGGTTCTCTTCGTTATGGAAATGTATGTAAAGAGTTATTAGGGCCTTTCACAGGTACTTCTAATACTGATACAACACCACTTGATGTTGACTGGACTTATATAGTTAATGATGAATCATTAATAAAAGCAATTGATGGGTCTCCAACTGGATGGGGATTTGGTAATGTATTTATTTACATGAAACATGATAATCCACATTTAAATATTACAAGAGATCAAAATGGTGAGATAGCTGACAGCAAATATGAAGTTAATAAAGCAGAGATGTTCTGTTCTAGTACTTCTCAAGGTGGATATGAAACACATTGGGGAGTTAGAAGTGGTATAGCTACTACTGATATTGATGCTATTATCTTTAAAGAAGATAGAATGATTAATTCACAAAAACCATATAATGAAGATGGTACAGTTAATTATGATGGAGAAGCTAATAGTAATGAACTTCCTGCAATTAAATATGAAGTAGCTAAGAATGGAGTATACATTCCAATATATAATTTATCTGGAGACTTAATATTCACTCCAAAAGAATTTGATTCTATTAGATCTAGAATGAATGGATTATCTTATTATGGTTTTGATCATTTTGAAACTAATAGAGATGACTTATTATTCGCTGGTATAGAAGATATTGTTACAAGTATTAATAATGATAATAATATAGTTAAAGAAAGAACTATTATAAGAGCAGCTATTGAAGAAATAATTAAGAGTAAGATAAATGTAACTAAATTTAATAAAAAATTAACTGGAGATTTAACTGAAGGAGTAGTGGAGTTAATTGAAACAGGATCTACTTCTAGAAATAGTAATGTACCAGGAGATTCAGACTTTGACTTTATGCTTAAGATAGATCGTAAAGATTTAGTTAAAACTGAAGACTTAATTAAACTATTTACTGAAATATTTAAGCCAGATAGAATTATACCAGGAAGAAATAATAGATTCCGTGGAGAAGGTATTTTAGTGCCAGGTATTAATAGAAAAGTGGATATAGATATATCTATAGATCAAAAGAGAAATAAATATGATTACTCTAGTGAAATGGCATTAAATGAAAGATATGAAGCAATTAAAAGAGATAATCCAGATGATTATCAATTAGTACTAGCAAATATTATTAAAGCTAAGAAGTTGTTAAAAGAAGCCGGATGTTACAAGTCTTCTAAATCAGACCCTTCACAAGGTGGATTAAGTGGTTTAGGAGTAGAAAACTGGATTCTGCAAAATGGTGGTTCTTTGTATTTAGCAGCAAAAGATTTCTTAAAACATGTTTATAAGAATGAACACGAAAAAAGATCATTTGAGGAATTTAAAGAGGTATATACAGTATGGGATTTTGGAGCTAATCATGAACCAAGAGAAAAGGATTCACCAGAAGGCCCAATAAGATATCCATATGATGAATTTGTAAGTGATAACATGAATGCAACTGGTTATAACAGAATGATTGAAGTATTAGAAAAGTATGTCATGGTATATGATAAAGACAAGATTGAAAGGTATTCTAATAAGACAATTTGATTTTTAAATAATTATGTGTTATAATACGTAGCCATTGACGGGGGTAATTGGTTATGTATATGTCACTTGAAAATGATGAAATACAATTAGTAATCGAAAGACTTGGGAACGAAATATTAAAGATTGATAATGAGATAATGAAATCATGTGAAACAAAACAAAAAAGAAATGCATTATTATATATTAGATATGCATTATCTAATAATTTACATGAATGTGAAGTTGAATTATTAAATCGTAAAAATAGAGAAACTCAAGGAGAGTCAAGAGGAAGATAAAAAGGACTTATTTAAAAGTCTTTTTTATATTATTATGTTATAATTTCATTGGTGATATTATGAAAGTTATGTTTGTATCTGATGTTCATGGAAAGACAGATAATTTAGAAACTATACTAGATATTTATTATAAAGAAAAACCAAATAAGATTATATTCTTAGGGGATATGTATTATGGTTCTTATGATGATGATATGATTAATCATTTATTAGATAGATTTATAGATAAATATATTATTAAAGGTAATTGTGATTCAGAGTTAGATAACTTTTTAGAGTATTATATCTTTGATGAATTTGGTAAAAGATTTTTCTGTACACATGGAAATAGATATAACAAAGATAGATATCCTGAAGAAGATTTTGATATTCTAGTACAAGGTCATACTCATATTGGATTAATAGAGGAATATAATAACAAGTTATTCTTAAATCCAGGCTCTATTAGTTATCCAAGAGGAGGATCTGATAAGAGTTATATGATTATTGATGATAAAGGTATTTATTTAAAAGATTTAGAACAAAATATTATAGATAATTTAATGTGGAAAAAGTAATTGTTTTCATATATAATTACTTAAAAGGAGATATTATGGGTAAAAAAGTTATACGTGGAAGTTTAATTGTTTTATCTGGTCCAAGTGGTGCAGGAAAAGGGACTATTCATAACGAGTTATTAAAGAAGAATAAAAAGCTAAAGTATTCAATTTCTATGACAACAAGGCCTATAAGAAATGGAGAAGTTGAAGGAGTGGATTATTACTTTGTTAATGAAGACGAGTTTAAGAAAGAAATAGAAAAAGGTAATTTCTTAGAATATGCTTGTGTTCATGGTAATTATTATGGAACTCCAAAGAAACAAGTAGAAGATTTATTAAACAAAGGATATGATGTAATCCTAGAAATTGATATTCAAGGAGCATTAAAGATTAAAGAAATAAAAGATGATGCTATATTTATTTTTATCATGCCTCCATCAATGAGAGAACTACGTGATCGTTTAGTTAAAAGAGGAACAGAAACTAAAGATAAAATAGTTGAAAGATTTAAGAATGCATATAAAGAAATAAATGAAATATCTAAATATAACTATGTAGTTATTAATGATAAAGTTAATAATGCAGTTAAGAAAGTACAAGCTATTATGCTTGCTGAAAGTTGTAGAGTAGATAGAATAGAAGACTTTGATGTTAATAATCAAGAAGAATTAATACATGAATTATTGGTAGATTTACAATAATTCATTTTGCTGAAATAGCTCAGTTGGTAGAGCAATCGTCTCGTAAGCGATAGGTCGTAGGTCCGATTCCTATTTTCAGCACCACATGTATAAATAACTAACAGAAATGTTAGTTTTTTAATTTATTAAATATTTGCAATTGTTATTTTGCTCATATATAATAATTAGTTGCAAAGGAAGTGATTCATACGATTAAAAATGAGCAATTACATGATATGAACCCAGAGTTAATCTATGAATCTCTAAAAAGATCTTTTACTAAAACATATAATAACTATTATTTCTTTTTAATTAACGAAGAAAAATATAAGGAAATAGCATTAAGAGAAATAGAAAAAACTTATAAAGAATATAATCGAACGATTGATTACGAAGATTACATTAATCGAATGTTAAAAGAAATGTCTATTAAGAGAGTAAAAGGATTACTTTTAGATGAAAATAATGCTAAGAAAATAATTAATCGGTTTATAGAAAAAGTATTTAAAGATAAAGATGAATATAGAAGTGTAAGTATAGCACTTAAAAAACTAAGTAAATTCTTAGATAATTATGATTATATTCCTCCATATGAAATGATTAGGGAATTAGTAATTGGTAATTCTAAACTTAGTAATGCCGTTGAAGTATCGTTTGAACATAATAGATCAGCCATTGTTAATGGTAGATGTGATGAAATATTTAACAGTTCACTTATTATTACTTTAATGGAATTATATGCAGAAATAAATAAAATAGAAATTAAAGAACCAACATATAGTTTTGATGCTAATGTAATGCAAGCAGATGTCTATAAAGCATATTCGATGGATATCTTGAAAATACCACTTTTATCTATTACTGAAGAAAGAGAAGTAGCAACAAAAATTAAAAACTCGGATGTTGATAGTGTTGAATATTTAGAAGCTAAAGAAAAATTAATTAATTCTAATTTAAGACTAGTTATATCAATTGCTAAAAGATATGTTGGAAGAGGGTTGCTATTCATGGATTTGATTCAGGAAGGGAATTTAGGTCTTATAAAAGCAGCTGATAAATTTGATGTAGATAAAGGTTTTAAGTTTAGTACATATGCTACATGGTGGATTAGACAAGGAATAACAAGAGCAATTGCAGATAAAGGAAGAACTATTAGATTACCAGTACATGTTTTTGAAAAAGTAGTGGCGTACAATAAAAATTTTGATCTTTTAAAAGCAAAACTTGATAGAAATCCAACTGAAAAAGAAATGATGGAAGCCTTTGATTATACTAGAGCAGAAATAGTCAAGATAAATAAAATTAAACTTGATGCAACAAGTTATAACGAAAAAATTAATGATGACGATGATGCTGAACTAGGTGACTTTATTCCAATTGAAGGAGAAGGACCAGATGAGATTGCTGTTAATACAGTAAAAAGAATAGAGATGCTTAAACTATTAGATGAGAACTTTAGTAAAAGAACAGCTTATGTCTTAAAGAAAAGATTTGGCTTCTTTGATAATAATAGAGAAATTAAACTTGAGGAAATTGGAAAAGAATTTAATTTATCAAGAGAAAGAATTAGGCAGATAGAAGCAAAAGGATTAAGAAGAATAAGAGATAACCCTAAATTAAAAAAGGCTTTTGCAAGTTTTTTAGATAACCCTGATTCATCTAATGATGTTGATAAAGATATGAAGGGTAGATATCGAAATAAAAAAGTTAAGGAAACAAAAAAAATAAGTGATTATGAAAAGGAGAATGAAACAATGAAATTAGGTTCAATATATGAATTATTTAGCGATTTTAAAAGAGAAGAAGTAGATTATATTATTACTTTATTATCAGATGATGATAGAAAACTTATTACAAAGAGATATGGAAAGGATTTAAGTAAACCAGAAAGTAATGGTGACTTTACTCAAGAAGATAGAGTAGAATTCTATGGTTCTTTAAAACCTAAAATGCGTACTATGTTAGAAAAACTTAGAAGTGGTACATTAGATGAATATCTTAATAGATTAAATAACATGTCTATTGGACAAAGACCTGTAAGTGAGAGAAGAGAAAGACCTCCAGTAAAACCTGCTGTAGAGCCTAAACAAGAAACTAGTCCTCGTGTTGTTGAAGAACCAAAGGCTGTTGTGCCAGTTACTAAAACACCTGAAGTTGAAGAACCAAAGGCTGTTGTGCCAGTTACTAAAGCACCAGAAACTGAAGAAGATGTTGTATTAAAGTTTGGTAAAAAGAAAGATAATGAAAAAAAGATAGCAAAATATGAAATTCAAATAACTGGAATAATAGAAATGGAAGGAAGAAGTTTCAAAACTGATACAACAACATGTTACTTACAAGTAACTAAAGAAGATATAAGAAGAATAACTGCCAATGCTTTAACTATGTATAAATCTCATTTAATGGAATTATTAGATTCAGAAGAAGAAACTACTGAAAAAGGAAAAAGATTAGTTATTAGACCAAATAATGATTTAGATAGTTAATAAATGTAAACAAAAGGACTATAAAGTCCTTTTTATTTGACAACTATTAATAATAATAAATATAATTAAGTTAGAAGGAGACAATCATTATGGGAATGGAAGGAATTAACTGGGAAGGAATAAGCCAAGAGGCTTCTTTAATATCTCAATATTCTGATACTTTTACAAAGAGTTTATATGATGAAAGTAGAACTTTTTTGGATGAATTGTGTAAGGTATGGGGTAGTGGAAATGCAATAGAGTTTGCAAACGAATTTTCTAATAAAATTCAAGATGAAGCAAATATGGTTATTAGATATAATGGTGCTTTAGTAGATAAATTGATGAAAGCAGCACAATTATATTCTAATGCATTTAATGTTAATGTAACTATTAGTAAGAGTGATGGATCTTTAGCAGAATTGTTAGATCATAATATAAAAGATAAAGTTAATGGTATAACTGGAATGAATAAAGAACATGTAAGAAATCTAATAAATAGTTATCAAAGTAAAGTTAAAGATTTATGTGATGATTATGAATTTGGAATGAACAGTATTAGTGTTTCTTTATATGATTTAGCAGGAGTACAAAAAGAAAACTTTTCTGATATTGTAAGACAAGTAGTAAAGAATCTTTATAGTGTTGTTACTGAATATACAAATTATGCTAAAAAAGTAATCGAAAATGAAATTGATGCATTGAATGCTGCAAAACAAGCAGTTTTAAATACTTTTAATGATTAATAATTATAAAAACATTAGATTATTCTAATGTTTTTTTTTGAATTATGTTATATAATGTTAATATAAAGAGGGTGTACGAATGGAAGAGAAAGATAAAATAATAAAAGAAGCTGAAGAACAAGCAAGACTTATCAAAGAAGAAGCAGATAAGATAATTGCTGAAGCTTTAGAACAAGCTCGTATTATTAAAGAAAAAGAAAAACTTGTTGATGACGCCATTAAAGAAACAAAAGTTTTAAAAGATAAAGAAAAGATATTAGAAGAAGCTTTAGAACAAGCTCATATGATTATAGATGGAAAAGTAGATAGTCCTAAAAAATCTAATAATCCACTTAAATATGCATTGCTTGCATTAGTCGTTGTAGCAATTGGAGCGTTATGCTTCTATTTAGGAACTACAATGAATAAAGAGAAGAAAGCTGTTGATTGTACAAAAGAATGTGCAGCAGAAATTGATTCTATTACAAAAGCAAAAAATGAAATATTAGATAATCCACAATTAAATAGAGAAATAAATCTAGGAACATATAAAATTTATATATCTACTAATTCTAATGGTAATGGAAATGGTAGAGAATATCTTCTAATGTTAGTATCTCCAAATTATAAAGATATTGATGGAGATTTAGTAACAGATTTGGAGTGGAATGATGGATCATATTATTTAATAGATACATCAGTTACTAATTCAAGTATTTCTAGTGGTAGTTATGTTATTGATGGAGAAACAATTACATTTACTCAGTTTATAAGTTCTGAAAATACTGAAAATGATATTAATTATTTTGCTTCATCATTTGGAGTAGCTCTACAAGATGTTGTTCAAAATGAAGCTAACTTCAGCTTACATTTGACAATAGCAGATACAACAATTAAAAGTGCATCACGATCATTCGATTTAGCCATAAAATAAAAAGGACCAGCAATGGTCTTTTTTATTCGCTATATAAATCTTGTTCTGTTGGAAGTACATCATCAAGTATTCCATATTTTCTAAGTATATAATTACCTAATTGAGCTATATATACATTATCACTAGCATTAACAAATTGTTTTTGATACTTAGCAGTATATCTAATATGATTAAAGAAATGATGCCCACGACATTTAAAATACTTTCTAATATCTTTTTCACTATCAATGTATTTACATGGTAATTCAAAGTTCTTAAACTCTCCAAAATATGGATAGTGGAACCCATCTGTTCTTTCAAGAACAGTACATGTATTATCTTCTTTAATAAACTCATATGGTTTTATTTGAGAGTTATATATCCAGTCATCTTTTTGATAATCAGTAAGATAATTATTAATAATCTTTTCTAATACATTTTCATTCTTTCTACTTAAAATAACACCATTACATATCTTTTGACTAGTTTCATTAGCTATTACAAAATGTTTATCTAAAAGATCATCAAAACTCTTAAGTATCACTATATCTATATCTAGATATATTCCACCTTCATTATAAAGTATATTATATCTAACCCAGTCAGACATATGAGCTAGATTACAATAATCATTATCAAAAGATATACCTAACTTTTTACCTGATTCAATTAAATCATTAGATATAATATCTACTTCAAAATCTTCTTTCTTAAGCATTTCCCAATCTATATCTTTATTAATATGAATAACTATTCTATAATCTGGATTAGCTATCCTAGCACTCATCATACACC
>JAEEGL010298817.1_pt1 | contig 14024 bp, 12 predicted proteins | sample 9134231 | NCBI WGS metagenome assembly JAEEGL01 (sample SAMN16246548, study PRJNA631951) | gut metagenome | biome: gut microbiome; feature: rumen; material: fiber-attached | host: Bos | place: Iran: Karaj | collected 2018-10
AGAAGATCATGCCCGGCACGCTGTCAAGGCTGATGCGTCCGAACAGCGGAATGAGCATGGAGCGGCTGCCGGACAGCTGCAGCGTTGTCAGATACGCCACAATCACCAGCAGCTGCGGCACGGTCTTTTGCACTTCGGTCAACCCGAGGTTGCGCTGCTGACGGACTTTGATATAGTCGTCGGCAAAGCCCACCAGACCGAGGCAGACCGCAAGCAGCAGACCGGCATACAGCTTCGTGCGTTCCGCGGTTGCCGAGGCGGTCACTTCGCTGAAAACCGGCGTGCCGGTCAGCTTTGCGCAAAGCAGCGTTGCCGCCACCGCGCACACGATGCCGATGATGAACATCAGACCGCCCATGGTGGGCGTGCCCTGCTTGCGCGCGTGCCAGCGCGGACCGATATCCGTCAGAATCGTCTGACCGAATTTGAGTCTGTGGAGCGCCGGAATCAGCACGAAGCCGAGCAGCGCCGTTGCAACGAACGACACCGCCAGCGAGATCAAAAGCAATGCAATGGTGTTCATAGTAACTTCCTTTCCTTTCCTTCCAGACACTGACGCACCACCGTGCGTTCATCGAACGGTTCGGTGCCGTCGGCGCCTGTGATGCCGGTTTCGTGTCCTTTGCCGCAAAGCAGCACTAGATCGTCCGGTTGTGCCTGCCCGAGCGCAAACGCAATGGCGCCCGCCCGGTCCGGCTTGATATACAGCGGCGTTTTACTGCGGCCGACGCCGCGCAAAATATCGCTGATGATCGCGTCCGGGTCTTCCGAACGCGGATTGTCCGTTGTCAAAATGACCATGTCGGCGTTCTGCACGGCGATGGCGCCCATTTCGGCGCGCTTGGAGGTGTCGCGGTCGCCGCCGCAGCCGAACAGCAGCAGAATCCGCCCCTTCACGATGCGCCGCATGGTCAGCAGCACACGCCGCAGCCCGTCGGGCGTGTGGGCATAATCAATCATCACGCGGAAGGGCGTGTCGGTAGCAAGCAGCTCCATGCGTCCTCTGACGCCGTGGAACGAGCGCAGCGCTGCCGCGCCGTCCTCCAGCGGAATGCCGAGCATCTGCGCTGCGAGCAGCGCAGCCATGGCGTTTTCCACCTGAAACGTACCGAATACGTGGAGCGTGACGCGGTGGATGAAACTGTCGCTCACCAGCGCGAAATCCTGTCCGTCGGCGAATTCACGCGGGCTCTTTGCCGTAAAGGTGGCGTCATCGTGCCGCACGGAATAGGTGACGCTCTCGCCCCTGCAGGCGTCGAGCATCTGCTGTGCACAGGGATCGTCGCGGTTGACCACGGCGCGGTCGCTTTGACGAAACAGCTTGATTTTTGCGTCACGGTAGCTCTGTGGCGTTCCGTGATAATCGAGATGGTCCCCCGTCAGATTGGTAAAAATGCCGACCGCAAAACGAAGACCGAACAGCCGCTCCTGCGCGAGTCCCTGCGACGACGCCTCCATCACAACAATCTGTTTGCCGTGGGAAGCAAGGTCTGCAAAGGTTTTGTGCAGCACAAACGGATCCGGGGTTGTTTTGCCGTCCGGGGTGTCGGCGTTGGTAACCGTGGACAGCAGCGCCGCGTCCTTGCCGCAAAGCAGCAGAATGTGGTGCAGCATGCTCGCCACGGTGGTCTTGCCGTTGGTGCCGGTGACGGCAACGAGCGTCAAACGCCGGTCTGCGTCGCCGAACAGGCGGCGGCACAGCTTGGCATACGCCTGGCGCGTGTCGGGCACCACGATACAGCCGGGCAGCGGTTTTGCCGCAACAACGGCGGGTGCGCCGTTCTCTTTTGCCTGGCGGAGGTAGCTTTCCGCCGCATCGTGGCAGACGAACAGACTTTCCCGGTCGCACAAGCGGGAATCATCGGTGATCCGTGTGATTTCTACGTCCGTGCCTTCCCACGTCCTGTCGATTGCCTGCAGCAAAATGGAAAGCTTCATTGTGTCCTCCCAACACAGTTATAAATACAATCGGATTCCATCGTATCAGTCGTTCATGTTGGCCGTTGCCTGGAACTGAACCGTCACGCTGGTGCCCGCCTGAATTTCCACACCCGGGTCAATGCTCTGCTTGACTGCGGTTGCGCCGGCGGAATCTGCCGGACCGGTGAACGTCACGTTCAGACCGACGGCTGCCGCTTCCTGCTTCACCGTGGATTTTGTCAATCCGATGAAGGACGGCACCTCAACCATCTGCGTCTTGGCGTTTTCGGTATAGACCACGATCACGCCGTTTTCAGAGATGCTCTGCCCTGCCGTCGGCACCTGCGAGACCACCTTGTCTCCTTCGCCGACAACACGCACCGTCAGCTGCACTTCCCGCGCCTTGGAACGCGCCTCGTCAATCGTTTTGCCGATCAGCGACGGCGTGGTGCGGCTGACCCTCTGCAGCTCCTCCGCCGTATACTGCGGTTCCACATTCATATATTTGAGCGTGGCTTCCATCACTTCTTTTGCAATGGGCGCGGCCAGCACACCGCCGCCGCGGTAGTTTCCGGGCGGTTCGTCCACGCCGACGAGCACCGCGATCTGCGGGTCGTTTGCCGGTGCGAAGCACAGGAACGAGGCGATATACAACAGCTGATCTGCGCCGCCTTCCGCGTCGAGCTTTTCACTCGTCGCCGTTTTACCGGCAACGCGGTAGCCTTCAATATAGGCGTTTTTACCGGTACCGCCTTCCACCACGGCTTCCATCATCTGGCGGACCGTGGCGGCAGTGCCTGCCGAAACAACCTGCCGTTTGACGGTCGGTTCGGTCTTTTTGATCACGTTGCCGTTTTCGTCGAGCACGCTGTCCACGATATACGGCGTCATCAGCTTGCCGCCGTTGGCGATGGCGCAGCCGGCGGTGATCATCTGGATCGGGCTGACGCGGAACGACTGACCGAAGGACGTGGACGCAAGATCGACGGTCGTCATCTTGTCGAACTGGTGATATACGGGATAGGCTTCGCCGGTCAGGTCGATGCCGGTCCGTTCGGTGAAGCCGAAGGCTTCGAAATATTTGTTGAAGGTGTCTTTGCCGAGCTTCTGCCCGATGCTGATGAAGAACGGGTTGCAGGAATTCATCAGACCCTGCGTCAGCGTCTGTGTGCCGTGACCGGCGGTGTTCGCGCAGTGGATCACGGTATCCTTCGCCACCTGATAGGCGCCCGTGCAGGTGTAGGTCGTGTTGAGGTCGACCTTGCCCTCTTCCAGCGCGGCGGCGGCGGTGAAGATCTTAAACGTGGAGCCCGGCTCGTAGGTGCTGGTCACGCAGAAGGAGTTCCACTGATCAAACAGCTTTTCCGACAGCTTTTCGTTATACGCGTCGGAGCCGACCTCGTATTCCTCAAGTTCCTTCACAGCGCTTTCATCCAGCAGCTTGCGCGGATCGTTGAGATCAAAGTCCGGCTTGTCGCTCATCGCTTTGACCGCGCCGGTGTGCACGTCCATCACGATCCCGTAGACGCCCTTGGCCTTGGTGGTGTCAAGCGCTGTGGAGAGCGCGTTTTCCAGATAGTGCTGGATATTCTGATCCACGGTCAGCACGATGCCGCTGCCGGGCTTGGCGTTGAAGATGGTCTCATAGCTGGAATCGAGCGACTGTCCGCTGGCGTTGCGCGCGGTGACGATGCGTCCGGGCTTGCCGGCAAGCGTGGAGTTATAGTATTTTTCCACGCCGGTGATGCCGTTGGCGTCGGCGTCGGTCACACCGATGACGGTGGAGCAGAAGCCGTTTTCGGGATACATCCGCAGTGAGTCGGATTCATAGCTGAAAAATGCCTTCGGATAGACGTTGAGCTTCTTCCCTTTTTTGGAAACGCCGTATGGATACGCTTCCGCCAAATATTTATCCAGCGCCAGCCGCTGGTTGGCGTCCACTTTATGTTTGATGCGCAGATAGGATTTTTCATATTTGCGCAGCATGCCGATCACGGTCTTGCGCTTCATGCCGATGAATTTGGCAACGTTCGTGCCGACCTCCTTGGTAAACGCCTCCAGCACTTCGTCGCGATTTGCGGCGCGGGAGTTGAAAAAGTTGTAGATCGACTGTGGCGACACGCACAGAATATACGCCGAAGCGCTAGTGACCATCGCCGTGTTGTTGCAATCGTAAATGGTGCCGCGGACCGGACGCAGCACGGTGTCATAGAGCTGGTTGGCTTCCGCCTTGGAACGGTATTCATCGCCGTGTACCGCGATGATATAGCCAACACGCACAAAACCGAGCAGCAGCAGAAGCGCCAGGACAAGTCCCGTGATCTGCCGTACTCGGATCTTAAACGACAAGGTGCTCTTGCCGCTCACTTTGTTTCTTGGAAAGCCTGCCATATGCCTCCTCCGTTTCGCTCTTTGAATAGGCAACTCGGCGGAGCACTTTGTTCCGCCCCGGAATAAAGCGTCCGCCCTGTTTCAAATCGTGTTTGACTGTAATATATATGACAAGAGAGGAAGAATTATCAGTTTTTGTCCTGGGAAATCATAACCCGGTTTTCCTCGTTGAGGTCCAGGAAGCTGCCGGTGCCGGTTGACACCTTCACAAGTCCGAGACGCTGCGTCGCAATCTTGTCGATGTTGTCTGCGCTGACCAGCTTTGCCAGTTGGTTTTCCAGCACTTTGTTGGCTTCGGTGTATTCCGTCAGCGTTTTCTGCAGGTTATACAGCTCCTGACGGCTGTTGGTGCGTGCCACAAAAGAATTGCAGAACACGCCGAGCAGCGCGATTGCCAGCGCCATGACGATAAACAGCTTTGCCACCTTTATGTTGGCCTTGCGTTCCAGCGCCTTGCGTTCTTCGTGGCTGCGGCGCGGTCTTTGCGGTTCGGGCACAAGCGTCGGACGCGGCGGCTTCTGCTGCCGGCGAGACGGTACCGGATAGATTTCAGGCGCGGTATTGTGATTCATTTGATAGGCGTATTCTGCTGCCATAGCTCTTTCTCTCCCCACATCTCAAGGGCTGCTGTCAGTCCTCATCTTTTCGTTTTTCAATCACGCGCAGCCGCGCAGAGCGGGCACGCGGATTACGTTCGAGCTCCGTTTCCGACGGCTCGACCGCCTTTTGCGGCAACTGTCCCCTCGGCGTCTTGCCGCAGACGCAAACCGGAAAGTCCGGCGGGCAGGTGCACCCCTTGCAAAGAGACGCAAACTTTTGCTTTACCATTCTGTCTTCCAACGAGTGGAAGGTGATAACAGCCAGCCGCCCGCCGACTGAAAGGCAATCGAACATCTCGTCGAGTGCCGTTTTCAGGTGTTCTAATTCGCCGTTGACCGCAATGCGCAGCGCCTGAAACGTGCGTCTTGCGGGATGGCCGCCGGTGCGGCGCATTCTGGCGGGTATGGAAGCTTTGACCAGTTCGGCAAGCTCCGTGGTGGTTTCAATGGGCTTGTCCGCCCGGGCAAGCACGATGTTGCGCGCAATGGACTTTGCGCATTTTTCTTCGCCGTATTGCCAGAAGATCCGGGCGAGCTCCTCCTGCGAGCAGGTGTTGACCAGATCTGCCGCCGAAACGCCGGACTGCGACATACGCATATCCAGCGGCGCGTCCGCGTGGAACGAAAAACCGCGCGAGGCGGTGTCGAGCTGGTGGGAGCTGACGCCGAGATCGGCGAGAATGCCGTCGGCGCAGTCGATCCCCTGCTGCTGCAGCGCAGCGCGGATGGCGGAAAAGTTCGTTTGAACGATTGCAACGCGTTTGTCCGCGTCGAAGCGTTCGTGCAGTGTTGCAATGGCGTCCGGGTCCTGATCCAGCAGCACAAGTCTGCCGTTTGGACCGAGTCTGCGAAGGATTTCGGCGCTGTGACCGCCGCCGCCGGCGGTGCAGTCCACGTAGATGCCGTCTTCTCTGACAGCGAGCGCGTCAACCGCCTCCTGCAGCAACACGCTGATATGTTGAAACTCCATAGGCATTACCCCGGCAGATAGTCGCCGTTCGCCTTGCGCTTGAGCGAGACGCGGTCCTCGGACTCGGTGGCTGCTTCCAGCTTGATATTGTCTTCACTGACGGCATCGTAATAGGCGTTGAACGTTGCGGGATCCCAGATTTCCACGTGGTCGCCCATACCGACGACGAGCGCCGTTTTTTCAATATGGGCGCGCGTGGCGCTTGCGACGGGGATCATGATACGTCCCTGCGCGTCCACGGTCACCTCCGTTGCAGCGGCATACATGGCAAACTGCTTTTTGCGCCGGTGCACGGGATCGGTGTACTGATTGACAACAGACGCGGCATAGACGTCGTATTCGTCTTTGGAAAAGCACTGGATGCACGGGTGCTGCGACGGCAGCAGCGCAATCACGAACGTGCTGGACAGCGCGTCGCGGAACTTTGCGGGTACAAACAGACGGTTCTTTGCGTCGAGGTTGTGCTCATAGCTGCCGATAAACGTGGTCACGCCGTACATCCCCCTTTCATCTGGTATTCAGGTGGTTGAAGGGCTTGCAGGAATGTTCCCCCACAATTCCCCATTCAACTGTTCTCATTCACCACGTGATTATTATAAACAACAAAAAAGGGCTTGTCAAGCCCTTTCGAATGAAAATTGAATTTTCTGTTTAGACAGAGCCAAAAAGCGGCAAGTTTCCGTTCTACGGAATAAAAAGGAAACAAAAAAGCCGCCATTTCAGGCGGCCTTTCATAATGGTTTAATATGCGTAATTCAAATATACTTCATATGAATTAGGAACTATGGTATTATAATTGCTGTCATATGGGAATCTGACATTGATATAATCTGTGGTGCCAGCCGTTTCGCAATCAGCGTAATTGTAATCATAACCAATACAATTACCATATGCATCAAAGAAGAGCACTGCAAACTGAACATAGGAATAGTCTGTGTTGCCGGTATTAGTCGCTGTAATAATCAGTTTATCACCGGTGTTTTCTGTTTTCAGATCTATATTTTGATTGCCCAGGTCACTGTTTTTGTAACTAGAACGTTCCGCTGTAAGCTTGATTTCAAAAGAATCATAATCCAAACGATCATAGGAACTGCTATACGGTCCGGAAATTTTGATTGCAACAGTTTTTCCAGTACCCACTGCATAACACGTGCTCTGTCTAGTATCAATCATTCTTTTATTAGTATCATAATACAAGGCGGTCGCTGTAACGCGCAGGCATTCATTAAAATCATTATGAATAACTGCAGCAATGCCGTCTCCCAAATCATAATAAGTTGCATGCACCAATCGCATATCAACGGGAGGCTTGTTCACCGTCAGTGAGCAGCTGTAATTCTTATATCCAACAGTCGCATAGATTGTGGTATAGCCTTCGCTCTTTGCCGTCACAACACCCTTGCCGGAAACCGTTGCAACATTTGTATTTGAACTCGACCATTTCACTTTCTGGGTGTTGCCGTTCAGTTTTAATGTGAACGTGTTTCCTTCAATCAACGTCAGCTTTGTTTTGGAAAGGCTCGGGTTCTCAACGGTCAGTTTGCAAGTGTACTTTACACCGCCAACCTTTGCAGTAATGGTTGCTGTTCCCTTCTTGATCGCTTTTACATAACCATATTCACTGACCGTAGCAACCTTTTTATCCGAACTTGACCACTTAACTTTCTGATAAGTGCCCTTCATTGACAAACTGGCGCTTTCACCTTGAATAACGGTCAATGTCTTGTTGGAAATCTTCGGCGTTTCAACATATACATAGCAAGTATATGTATATCCGCCCACCTTTGCGGTGATGGTCGTTTCGCCCTTTTTCTTTGCAGTCACAACGCCGTTTGCGTCGACGGTTGCAATCTTTTTGTTGGCGCTCTTCCAGGTTACTTTTTTATTTGTGCCCTTCACTTTTAAAGTGAAGCTTTTCCCTTTGATCAAACGTTTGGAATATGTATTCAAAGAGACGCCGGCAGCCTGAGCGACCACCGTTGACGGTGCCGCAGGCAAAAAGTCACTCACGCCCGCCGACCACACGAAGGCAAGCAGAACGATACACACGGTCAGAATTGTACGTATCCAATTTTTCATTTGAAACACTCCTTCTTTACAAAATAAATGACTGTCGACTTATTCCGCACTCGCGTCGCGCACGAAGTTTTTGAAGAACGTCAGTCCCTCTGCCATGCAGGACACCGGGATGCGCTCGTTGGTGCCGTGGGTGCAAAGCAGCAGTGACGCGTCCGCCTTGAACGGCGCGTAGCGGTAGATGTTTTCGCAGATCGGCTCGTAGTTGCATGCGTCGGTGCCGCCCATCACGAGGAACGGCGCCACGATGGAACGCGGCTCAATCGCCTTACACAGACGCTCGATAATCTTGTACGATCTGGAATCGAGCGGCGAGAATTTGCTCGCCTCCTTGCTGTTGAGCACGTTGACCTCGATATCCTTGTTGCGCACGACCTTTTTGATGTGCGAAACGAGGTCTTCCGTGGTGGTGCCGGGCATGGCGCGGAAGTTGACCGTCACGCTTGCACGCTGCGGCAGCACGTTCGCCGCCGGGCTGCCGGCGGTCATCGTCACGCCGGTGGTGGTGCGTACCATGCATGCCGCCGGCGGGATCAGCTTGCAGATCTGCAGCAGCGCGGGATACATCGCTTTGATGTTGCAGGTCACCAGGCGCACCGGGTAGGTCGTGTTGCGCGCGATGGATTCAAACAGCATTTTCATATTTGCGGAGAACGCCGCTTTGAACTGGTGGTTTTCCAGATCGCGCACCACGTTGGCGAGGGTGCCGATCGCGGAATGCTTCGGCGGCTGGGAGGAGTGACCGCCCTTGGCGCGCACGGCGATTTCGATATCGGCGTAGCCCTTTTCTGCAATGCCGATGCCGGCGAGGTATTTGTTGTTGATGACACCCTTGATGTTGACCGGCAGCATCGCGCCGCCCTCATCGAGCACGCAGTCGAGATGGACGCCCTTTGCCTTGAGGTATTCCATAATGTCGTGGGCGCCGTTTTTGTCGTTCGCCACCACTTCTTCGTTGTCGCCGAACAGCAGATAGACGTCGCGCTCCGGCTGGAAACCGTCTTCCAGCAGCGACTCCACCGCTTCGAGCACGGCGATCAGATGGTTTTTCATATCCAGCGCACCGCGGCCCCAGATAAATTCGCCGTCGTCCACGCCGTCAAACGCGGGATGGGTCCAGTCCTGCTCGGTGCCCTTCGACACCGGCACCACATCCTGATGTCCCAGCAGCGCGATGGGGTCGAGTTCCGGGCGGCTGCCCTTCCAACGGTAGACAAGGTTTGCCGGCGGCACAACGGTCTTTTCCAGCTTCTCGTGGATCAGCGGATAGGCTTCGTCAATAAACGCGTGGAACTTGCCGAATTCGTCCCAGTCGACCTTGTCCGTTTCGCGGTTGGAAATGGTTTTGATCCGGATTGCCTGAGACAGATGTGCGCGGTAGCGGTCCACGTTCACCGACTCCTGCGGCAGCGGCGCAACCTCAGTCTTTTTCGGGCGGAACACAGCGGCATGCACCGCGTTGGCAGCGGCGGCTGCGCCGAGTGCGCCGCAGACGATCTGTGACTTTTTCATATCTATCGACTCCTTTTCGGAACATTTCGCTTTATTATACTACAGCGCCGCCGGAAAAGTAAACCCCGGCGGCGTCATTTTTAAAGATTTTTATTCGTACTGCGCACGAATGCCTCCGATAAACTTCGGACGCGTTGTGGCGGCGGTGATATGCGCGTTGCCGATATGATCGAGCGACAGCCGCGCCGGCACTGCCACGTGCCGCAGATGCATACCGATCAGCGTCAGACCGATATCGAGCCCCGCTTCGGCGGTCACGTGCTCCACCGCAACCGGATCGTCAAAGCGCGCCCATGCCGTTGTTGCAAACGAACCGCCCGCCTTCGGTTTGGGCACGACGCACACGATTTCGTAGCCGCGGGCAAGGGCAACCTTCCGCTCCACGATCAGCGCGCGGTTGAGGTGCTCGCAGCATTGCGCCGCCAAGAACAGACCGCGCTGCTGCAGTTCGGGATACAGACCCTCGAACGCGGCTTCGGCAAGCTCGAGCGAAGACGCGTGACCGATGACGCCGCCGCCGATTTCGCTCGACGAGCAGCCGACCACAACCAATGACCCCGGCGCAAGATTTGCCTTTTCCAGCAGTTCGCGCATGGCGCACTGCGCCTGGGATTGAACATCAGACAACATATGGGATTCCTCCAAAAAACAGATTGCGCCCTTGCGGGCGCGGCATACGAACCTTACAGACCGCGGAAGAGCAGCCGCAGGAACGAGCGGTTGAAACGGTACAGGTTGCGAAGCAGATCACGCATGGTGCGATACATAAGAATACCTCCCTGTATTTTTCTGTTTCCATTATTTCACCGTTGGCGGCAAAAGTCAAGAGGAAAGCGCAAATTTTGTTTTGGTCGTGCGCGGGCGGCGCGGCAGAGTGCCGGTCCGTCTCACCCGCCCCGTGGCAACAGCGAAAAACTTTTTTGGGCGTGAAACAAAAAAGCGCGGCAAACGCTTGACATTTATTTGTTTTTTTGATAGAATCTTTTGGCACACGGAAACGGAGAGTTGTCCGAGTGGTCGAAGGTGCAGCACTCGAAATCGCCTTTCGACCTTCCCTGTTTGTCGCCCTTGAATCCTTGATTTATAAGGGCTCGAGGCGGTTCAACTTTTCCGATTTTTCAAATTTCTTGCATGTTTTTCTTGCATTTTTCCTGTGAAAGATTCACAAAACAATAGATGGAGACGTATCGAAGTGGTCATAACGAGAACGACTCGAAATCGTTTGATCGGTGATGAGCCGGTCCGTGGGTTCGAATCCCACCGTCTCCGCCAACCTGTCGGCAAGCGTGTTTTGCGCTTGCCGACGCTTTTCATTTTTGGCTTACCAATCTGCCACTTTCATATCTCCCGGAATCGTCAAAACCTTTGACATCTTCTCCGCAGATTCCACTTTGGACTGAAAATCCAGATGTGCATAGATGTTTGCCGTTGTGCCAATGTCGCTGTGGCCGAGCCATTTCTGCACGTTGTTGATGCCATCGCCCTTGGTGACCATCAGCGAAGCGCAGGAATGGCGGAGATCATGAAAGCGAATGTCTTTGAATCCGTACTGCTTCAGTACATGTTTGAAGGCCTTGTAAACATAGTCCGGCTCATAGAGCTGCCCCATCGGATCGACAAACACATAGTTATCGAACGCATGGATATAGCAGTTTCCGCAGATCTTTCTGTTCTCCGCCTGCCTCTGTTTCAAAACCAAAAGCTTTTCTCTGAAAGCCGGAGCCAGCGGCATTGTGCGACAACTGGATTGGTTTTTGGTTTTCTTTTCGATAATCAGCTGGCGTTTTCCGTCAATTGTGACCTTTTTCACCGTATTATTGATGGTGAAGCAGTTGTTTTCAAAGTCGATGGCGTCCCATGTCAGACCGATGATTTCTTCCTTTCGCATCCCATAGAAGAGCGCCATCTGAAACAGCAATGCCAGTTTGTGATCTTTGGTTTTTTCAAGAAAATCGAGAATCTCAGATTCTCTGAAATACTCCGGCACATACTTTTCCACCTTTGGGAGTTCGACCCGATCTGATACATTGAATGGAATCAGTTCCATTTTGACGGCGTATTCCAACGCTTTGTGAATATTGGCGTGTTCATGTTTTACCGTGTTTGGCTTCACCGTTTTCAGCTCGTGCAGATAGAACCGCTGAATATGCTTCGGTTCCAGCTCCTTCAGGGTGACCGGATGCTCCCTGAAATAGGGAACGATCTTTTTTGTCACCGTGTTTTGATAAGAAGCATAGGTCGTCCGGGCAATGGAGTGTTCAGCGAACGAAAGCCAGCCAAGCATAAAGTCGGCGAAGTCCAGCGTTTCGTCAAGCTCAGTGTCTTGCTTGGGTTCGGGAATCACAAAGCTCTGGCGCAGCTCAGCGAGCATCTGTTCCGCCTTCCTTTTGTTTCCCTTCACAGGCAGACCGGTTGCAAACCAAGGTTGTTTTCGTTTTCCCGTTGCCGGGTCCAGGTAAGACAGTACCATATACCACTTACCGTTCTTTTCCTGTAAGCGTCCTGCTGTCAATAGTATCCTCCTTTTTCATACATAGTTGCAAGAACCGCTCCCGGATTTAACAAGGTACAAATATCATACTGCAAAAAAACCTGCAAGTCAAATCTGCGGAGCGGTTCAAAAGGTTTTTATGCGCCGATTTCCAGCGCGTAGTTGATCACGTTGATTTTTGGTATACGCAGTTTGTTGCCGACCGTGATTCCTTTGATATACCCGTTTGAAACGAGCGCATAGGCCAGATTCCGTCCGATCCCCAGCATCTTTTGCAAATCCTTAATCCCGACGATATCCGGATACTCCGTAAACATGAGCGCATATAATTTATTGATGTCTGCTTTGTTCATAGGGCTATGGATGCTCCTCCTTTCACAGCGTTCATTTTACGTTCAACGGTCCCAACGCTCAGCCTGCCGTTCGAGATAGCGCAGATAGTGTGTGGCAGACAGGATCATGAAATCGTCCAGCGACGAAATCTTTGCCCGCTGCATCATCTTTTCCACGCGCTCCAGCGGCAGCCGGGTGATCGGGATGCGAATGACTTCTTTCTGGTTGCCCTTCGGCTCGGTCATCAGCTTGAAAATGGCGTCCATATCGAGCTGCCCCTGCTCTGACAGCTTGCGCATCTGCTGCGATTGTGAGAGCGACGGCGTGCAGTCTTCGCTTTCGATCGTTTCAAGCAGATCGCGCTGTTCGTCCTTTGTCAGATAGGACAGTTCGACCGCCGACCGCAAGGCGATCCTGCGTTCGTCGACCATCTGCAGCAGTTCGGGCAGCAGCTCTGTCAGACGGATATACCGCCGGATCTGTTCGCGGCTCTCGCCGACGATTTCACCCAGTTTTTCGTTGGCACGAGACTTCGACACCAATGGTGTCAAAGCTAAATCTGTGCGCCTGCCCTGATGATTCATGGCCTCCAGACGCATCTTGTAGGCGAAGGCTTTTTCTGACGGCAGAATCTCATTGCGCTGCAGGTTGCTGTCCACCATGGCGATGACGGCTTCGTCGCGGCTCATCTCACAGACCCTACACGGAATCTTTTCGATCCCCGCCAGTTCAAATGCTCGTTTGCGCCGGTGACCGGAAATGAGTTCGTAATGCGCATCGTCGGTTTTGCGGACTAGGATCGGCGAGAGCAAACCGTTCGTTTTGATGCTGTCCACCAGTTCATTCATGGCTTCATCGTCTTTGACATGATAGGGATGGTCGGGAAAGCTTTTGATTTTTGATAGGGCAATCTCCTGAATCAGTTTGCTCTCTTTGGTTTCATGGCTTTCTGCAGGCTCAAAAAGTGCATCGCCTGGCGCAAAACGAAGGTCTGTTGTTTCGGATTTCATCTCGCATAACCCCCTCTACTTCTGTTTTTCATCTGCTGTTGTTGCCTGCGTTCCTGCGCAGCCGCAAGCTCGGTGATCTGCTGCTGCTTTTGTTCCAGCTCCGGCTCGTCCTTGACGATGCTGTCACAGATGCGGATATGTTTGCGCATCAGAATCAAACGGTCAGTCAAAAGTGAAATCTCATCCTTGTATTCGCAGATCTTCTCAGGATCGTCCGCACGCACCGCCCGTTTCAGCGCGTTGCGAAACCGCTGCCGCGCATCGGTCAGTTCTCCGATTTCGGCTTCGCATTCCGCCTTGTAACGCAGCACATCGGCGTCATTGTAAAGATTATGATCCAACATCAGATTCTGTTGTGCAACCCGTTTTTCAAACTTGCGGATTTCGTCGGCCATCAGCCGGTACATCGCCCGGTTTTGATCCGGACAAACCCGAACAGCTTCAATCGTGGCGACGATATTGACCACCAGTGTTTGCCAATTGTCATAGGAAAACACATAGTTTTTTGCCGGAATCTGCGGTGGGATATCCGGCAGCGGCCGCACATCCCAGCCACGGAAATAGGCGCGCAGATTTTCTTCGCTGTACTCCTGTCCGAGGTTGATCATCCGCTTGCCGTTCGGAAATGTCGCGTGATGGATATACAGATATTTGCGCGGCTGCGTGAACCAGTAACCCATCGCCTGCATTTCTCTGATGAACTGTTTAAAGGTATCGCTCCA
>JAEEGL010364544.1_pt1 | contig 14024 bp, 10 predicted proteins | sample 9134231 | NCBI WGS metagenome assembly JAEEGL01 (sample SAMN16246548, study PRJNA631951) | gut metagenome | biome: gut microbiome; feature: rumen; material: fiber-attached | host: Bos | place: Iran: Karaj | collected 2018-10
AACATCGACAGCGGATAGACCGTCGCATAATTCACGGATGTGTAGTCGCTACCGTACATGCCTTGCGCAAAGGCGAGCACAGGAGGATTGGTGCAGGAGCCCGGAATGATGCCGCAGATCTGGTAGAGGTTCAGGTGCGCGAACAGGCGGGCGACGAGGAAGGTCACCAAGAGCGGGAAGATGGTGATGAGGGCGCCGTACAGGGTCCACCAGTAACCGCCGTTCACGATGGAGCTCACGAAGGATTCGCCGGCCCCGAGGCCGACGGCCGCCAGGAACAGCGAGATGCCTATCTCGCGGATCATCAGGTTGGCGCTCATGGTGGTATAGGTCGTGATCTTGTATTTCGGCCCGAAATGGCCCAGGAGGATGGCGATGATGAGCGGGCCGCCGGCCAGGCCCCGCTTGATGGGCTGCGGGATGCCGGGGCAGCGGATGGGAAGGGAGCCGACGATGATACCGACCACGATGCCCAGGAAGATGGGCACGAGGTTCGGTTTGTCAAGGGCGCCGCTGGCATTGCCCACGGTCTCGGCCACGCGCTTGATGTTCTCCTCCGCGCCGACGCAGATGAGCGCGTCGCCCATCTGCAGGTACAGGTCCGGACGGGCGACGAGTTCGACGCCGGAGCGGATGACGCGGGGCACGCGCACTTCATAGGCGCCGCGGATATGCAGCTCCTTCAGTTTCCTGCCGGTCAGGGAGGACTTCGTGACCGTGAGGCGGCGGGCCACCAGGTGGTGGTCCTTCTGCACCCAGTCATTCACGTGCATGGGCACTTCCTGCCCGAAGAGGATGCGGATCCTGTCCACCTCGCCCTGGGAGGTGACCACCAGGATCTTGTCTCCCTCGTCCAGAACGGTTTCCGCGGTCGGGAAGATCACCTCATCACCTTTCATGATCCGGGAAACCACGAAATCGTTGCCGGACTTTTTCATGATGTCGGACAACTTCTTGCCGAAGATGGCCGGATTCTCCACTGCGAGGTGCATACGCCGCGCCTGGCCGGAACTGCCTTCCCGGGACTCCAGCTCGGCAAGTTCCCTGGCCGGGGATATCTTGAAAAGGCTCTTCCCGACGATGAGGACGAGGATGACGCCCAGAACGCCGATTGGATAGGCGACGGCATAGCCGGATGCAAGGTCGGAAGCGGCCTGTGAGGCGGCCGCAGCGTCCATGCCGCCGGAAACGGCCACGTCGATGAAGGTCTGCTGGGCGGCGCCGAGGCCCGGGGTGTTGGTCACGGCACCGGACATCACGCCCACCATGGTCTTGAGATCTTCCCCCGTAACGGCCGACAAGGCCAGGGTGACTCCGACGGCGAGAAGGATGTTCATCATGGCCAGCAGGTTCATCTTAACGCCTCCGGACTTGAACGAGTGGAAAAAGCCGGGGCCGACCTGAAGGCCGATGGAGAAGACGAACAGGATGAGGCCGAACTCCTTGACGAAATGGAGGATCGCCGGGTCTGCACGCAAACCGAAATGACTCAGGACGATACCGATGAACAGGATCCAGGTTGAACCCAGGGAAACGCCCTTGACCTTGAACCTGCCCAAGTAGATGCCGACGCCAATCGTAAGGGCAAGCAGCAGGATGGAATGGGCAATCCCTTGCCCGATGAAAAGTTCCTTCATAGCCTGAAACAAATGAGTATGCAAAGATAGTGGCAATCTTGCGATCTTTCTATGGATGCCATCAAGTTTCTTTCAATAAAGATGAATTTGCCTGCGGTCCCTACTGATACAGGGGATTCTCAAGGGGGAAGGCCATGATGAAGCGGCATCCCCGGTGGTAGTCGGAATCCAGTTCAAGGCTGCCGCCCAGCAGGATGACGTGCCGTTTGGTAAGCGGAAGCCCCATCCCCAGCCCCTCGGAAAGGATGTCGGACTTGTAGAAAGGGGAGAAAATGTGTTTCTGGTAATCCGGCGGAATGCCGGGTCCGGTATCTTCAAAGATGAACTGGACGGCGTTTCTGTTGGCCCTCACGCGCAGGGAAATGTTTTTTCCGTCGGAGTACTTGGCCGAATTGTACAGCAGCTCGCGGATGCTCCGCATCAAATACAGATGATCGGTCTCGATGGTAAAGGAATCCTCCAGCGCGGTATGGAACTTTACCGAAACGCCCGGGAAATACCGGTTGACATATCCGATACACTCCCTGGCCACCTCGTTGCAGGAAACATTCTCATAACTGAGACTCACCATTTCGTCATGGTAGCCGCGGTCTGAACTGTCGTACAGCATAAGGGACATCCGGCACAGGGTCATGGTGTGGTAGTCTATCACATGGAGGAGCGCCTGCCGGTCTTCGGCCGACATCCCCTCGCCGGCTTCCCTCAGAAGCTGGGAAAAGCCCATGATGAGGTTCAGGGGCGTCCGGATCTGATGGGTCATGTTGGCGACGAATTCCCTCTGGCGGCCGATGGCCTCCTCCAGGTCGGCATTGGCCTTGCGGAGCTCGTCGTTCCGTCTGGCCGATTCCTCGATGGCCGCATTCAGCTCCCGGAAATGCCGGCTGAGGGTTTCCTGCATGTCGGCAAAGCTGTTCTGGAGATTACCCACCACACTGTTCTTGTTGCTGCGGGCAATCACGGCAGAATAGTCCCCGTTGGCAATGCGCTGTGCCTGCTCTTCCAGCAGTTTCACAGGGGCGAAGGCCCGCAGCACGGTTCTCCGGCAAATGACATAAATGATGAGCAGGCCGACGATGATGATCAGCAGAATGCTGATATTCAGGCGCTGGTATCCGTGCAGGACGTCCCGCTCGCTGCTGATGAGCGCAGCGCTCCAGTTGGTTCCCGGGACGGGCTGATAGCAGATCAGGCAGTGGACGTCCGCCACATCGGCATGCATCCTGCCGCTGTGCCCCGCTGTCATTTCATATCCCAGGGCCAGTTTGTCGGGATAATAACGGCCGTTGGTAAGGTCGAAGATGGTCTTGTCGACAATCTTGGCGGTGTCGGGATGGACGTAGTACCGGCCGTCCTGTCCCAGGAGGATGAGATAGGAATGAGGATAGGGCTTGATGGAAGAAAGCTCTTTTGAAAACGCCGGCAGGGACATGTCCGTGGAGATGAGCCCGACAGGCCGGTTCTCCTTGTCGAACAGGGGACGGCGGTAGGAGGCAACCTTTTGTCCGTCAAGAGGTTCCGCCCAGGCGGCCGCTTTCAGGGAAATGTCGGGCAGGGCCGAGATGGAACAGCCCGAGACAAAGCCGCTCTTTTCCACAACGCTCCGGGAATAAGCCTCCAGGGAGTCCGGACAGAAGTGCTCTTCCGCCATCCGGGCGGTTATTTCGGTGACCGTTTCCACAGACCGGACGTAACGCTCGGCGCGGGCGACGGCCGTGTTCAGGGCCTCCGAAGCATGGTCCATGGCAACCGTGTGGAAATGGTGCCGGGAAATGACCATGAAAACGCTGCTCACGAGGACAAACACCAGCACCGCCACAACGAACATGTTGAGGCTGATCTTCGTCGGAAGCGACTGCTGGATATGTCTTGTCAGTTTACCCATGGCGCCCTCTCAACTCTTATCGTTCAGCAATTCATTCAGGATTTCCGTCACCCTGTTCCCGTTCTTTTCAATGCTGTCCAGCACCTTCTTTGTCTCTTCCGCTCCCATGTCCGCGCCGGATTGGCAGAGCCGGTCCACACTGTCCTGGATATCGGCCGTCACATCGGCCATCTTATGGGTCATCTTGCCGAAAAACTTGGCTTTGTGCTTCTGGACGTCCTTCGTTCTTGCGCAGGTTCTGGCCAACGACTCCTGCTGCGCGGCTTCTTTCCGCGACAGTTCCTGCAGCTGCTCCATATGGTCCGTGACGGAGAGCAGCATTTTGTTGTACTGGGTCTGCAGGCGTCCCACCTCGTCCGTACGGGAGGTCTCAAAACCGGGCAGCCTGTAATTGCCTTTGGCAATGATCCGCGTCATGCGCTCCAGCTTCCTCAGCGGCTTGAGGCTGATGCGGGAGATGGCCGAGGCGCCGGCAAAAAGAAGCAGCAGGCCCACCATCGCCATGATGACGGCCAGACGGAAGCCTGGGTCGAACTCTTCATATAAATCCTCTTTCGGGTAAATGACGGCCATGCTCCACCCGAGGCTTCCCACCTGCCGTCCGGGATAGGCCGTCTGGCGGAAAGGCATATACGCCATGAGATATTGGGTGGAACCCAGCGAAAAGGTCTGTTTTCCGGATTCGCCCCCCACCATTTTCTGAAGCACCGTAACGACGGCCGGATCTTCGGCGTCCCCCAGCTCGGCCAGGCTGTCCATGTGCCGGAGCCGGGTGCTGTCGGGATGGACAATGAAAGAGCCGTCCCGGTCAAGGAGGGTAATGTATGAATGCGTGGAGGTCTTGTACTGCTGGGCAATCTGCGTAAGCACACTGAGAGACAGGTCGATTCCCAAAACGCCCGCAACGGAGCCGTCCTTGACGATGGGAACATCATAAGAAAGGAGCGGTTCCCCTTCGGTTTCCTCATTTTTCAGCGGTCCCACCCATGAGGCCGTGCCTTCCTGCAGGGGCCGCACATACCACTGCTGCTCCGTAAAAGGCCGGGCGGTGAAGCTTTCGGCAGAGCGTATTTCATCGTGCGTCCTATGCGTGTAGGCCATGAAAGGCTTTCCGCGAACCGTATAATCCCGGGGATTCAGGGCGATGGCACATCCGTCGATGGAGGGATTGGCCTCCAGCACTTCCCGGCACAGCGCATAGAGTTCCTCCGGATGGCCAAGGTGCCTGGGTATCTCTTCCCGGACCATGGCGGCCGTCTGCTCCACAGAGAGGAGCGTGTTGTCTATCCTGTAGGCAATGCCATCCAGCGCATGGTCTATCTGCCGCTCCGCCTCTTCCCGGATGATGAGCCGCGTTCCTATAACCATGGCAAGGATGGTGGGAACCAGGAGCAGGGCTATGGCGAAGACTGTCTGCAGAATGATTCTCGCAGATAAGGTTTTTGGTATGAAGTCCTTCGGTTTGGGCATTAAGTCCAAGGAGGTATTTTCCGCCGCTGCGCCCCGCCCGTGCTGTTGGTACAAATATAGTAAAAATTCGTAACAATCTGACGAAAAACCATATACTGCCCTTCCAACAAGTCCGCCGCCACGAAGCGGCGCCGGATTCAAGCGTTTTCAAACGCCTCCCAGGCCTGTTCCCAGCGGGAGAGGAGCGCTGCTTTCCGCGCCTCCGGCAGGAAGGCATAGCGGATGCTGTTGCGGCAAAGCTCCTTGACTTCCGGGAGCGTAAGGTCCCAGCCCGCCACCACGGCCAGATAGTCTCCGGTGAGTACGGAATGGGCCTGGTAGGCAGGGTCGTCCGAGCAGATGACCAGCGGAATGCCGGCCTGGCGGTAGGCGGCGGCCGGGTGCCGGGCAAAATCCGTGCAGTAGCCCAGGGCGGCGTTGCTCACGGGGCAGACCTCCACGCAGATGCCTTTTTGCCGGACTTCCTCCTGCAGCTCCGGATACCGGTACAGGTTGAACCCGTGGCCCAGGCGCTGAATGCCGCAGCGGAGCGCAATCTCTATCTCCCGGTTCTCTCCCCGCAGGCTTTCCCCGGCATGGAGCGTAAGCCCCAGCCCGGGGTGCGTGCCCACGATATGCCGCACCCGCTCTTCGTAGCGGGAAAGGGAATAGCTGCGGTCTTCGTCATTGACAATGTCGATGGCCACCACCAGCGGTTCCCCGTTGTCCTTCACTTCTCCCCTCACGGCCAGGGCATTGTCCATGAGGATGTTGAAAAGAGGGTCCCAGACGTCGTTCTTGCCCCCGCAGGCAACCACGCGGAGCGTAAAGCCCGGGTCCTGCGCCCGCACGTTTTCCAAAGCCCGGAGATAGGCCCTTCCGCGCGCCAGGGCATCTTCCCTGGTGCCGAAGAAAGGGCTCCGGAGCTCCAGATGCTCCACGCCGATACTATGATAGTGGAGCATCACCCGGGTGTAGTAGTCCTCCACCAGCGAAGGGGTGGTGCAGATGGCGCCGCATTTGGAGAAAATGCCTTCGAACCAGTCCCAGAGGTAGGAGCCGTGGCCCGCACCCGCCACCGTCCATTCCCGGCGGAAATCCTCTACCGTAAGGCCGTCTTCCAGGCATTCCGCCATGGTGCGGCTGCCATAGGGCGCGCCGATTCCGGTATAGTGAATCTGCCACTGGGGCGTGATGACCAGTTCGGGATGGTCCTTGAGGAACGCCACCTGCTGTTCCATGGGAAGGATGGCGTCTGCGTGGGCGTGGAGGTCCGCCCCCTTGGGCATGCGCCGGAGGAAGTCATAGAGCGGGGTGTCGTACACCGCGCGGTCCCGGAGGAAATTGATGCGGGTTCCGAACCGGGAGCGGAACTCCGACCGGAGTTGGTCAAATAGCGTGCTGGTTTCCATGTGCAAAGATACGTAACAAAAACGCCAACCGCAAGGGCTGGCGCTGTTTCTTCTATCGCTTATCCACGACTTTGGCTCCGGGATATTTGCTCATGTCGAAGGTAACCTGCTCTTCCGTGACCCCAAAGCTGACGTTGCGGATGGTGGTGGTCACACCGCTCAGCTTCGCGCTCAAGCTGATGGGGAAGTAGGTGGACTTGGACACCACCACTTCCATCTTTTTAGGGTCGTCCTTCTCCTTGTTGTCCTTGGATTTCTTGCACTGGAAGTACCAGGCTTCGTCCGTTTCCTTCTTGATGGTGACATCATAGCCTTCGGTAATGCCCTTGAACATCTCGGAATCTGCCTCGCTGCTGGCCTTCGGCTTGTCGTTCTCTATCTCGATGGTATTTTCCTTGGGCGTGTAGGACCACTGGGTTACGCCGTCCGACCAGACGATGGTGCTCTCGCCTCCCATTTTCATTTCCCCTCTCATCTTGTCTCCCAGCGACCAGGCGGTGGTGCTCAAGGTGCCCAGCAGGGGAATCTTGATGTCGATGGTCATGACCACGCCGTCGCTTTCATGCCGGCTCACGGCCTCTTCCATGCGGCTCAGGATTTCTTCGGGGGTCTGCGCCAGGGCGGGGATGGCCCATGCGATAAGCGCAAACAGAGTGATTAACCTTTTCATATTGCGATACTTTTGTTTTAGTTCGAAGTGCAAAGGTAATGATTTTTTGGCCAGTTTAATTGCTGGTGGACACAAAATGATTATCTTTGTTCCCCGAAGACTTGCAGCGCATGAAATTCCGGACGTACGTACTATTCTTCCTGCTCTTCGGGGTGCTGGCCGACATAGTCCTTGGCCTTACGCTCCTGAAGGATGCACCGCTACTGTGGAAACTCCTGATGGCCGCCCCTACGCTGGCGGCGCTGGTGTGCCTGCCCCTTATCGGCACCGGAACCGTCTATACGGACGCCCTGCGGCTGTTTTCCTTCCTCATCTTTCTCTTTGAGCTGCCCAAATTCCTGGTGGCGCTGAACGGCCTTTTCCTGCCGGCGGCGGTGGCGGTAGGGATCGGCGTCGCCGTATCGGCCTTTTTCACCGTCTTCATCTTTTACGTTTCGCGCCACCTGAAGGTAAAGCATATACAACTGGCATTCAAGGACTTGCCGGAAGGTTTCGACGGCCTCCGCCTCTGCCACATCTCAGACCTCCACCTGGGTTCGCTGGGGCACAAGACCCCCTATGTCAAACGGATTGTAGACGCTGTCATGGAGCAGAAGCCGGAGCTCATCCTCTTCTCCGGAGACCTGGTAAGCTTCCAGACAAGGGAGGCCGATGCCTACCGGCCCTGGCTGGAACTCCTGGCGGCGCCCATGGGCATCTATTCCATCTTCGGCAACCACGATTTCCTGCTGCACGGCCCCAATGACGACAAGGGACGGCAGGAAGACATGGAGAAGCTGGAGGCTTTTGAAAAAGGCCTCGGCTGGCGGGTGCTCCGGAACCGGACGGAAATCCTGGAAAGGGGCGGCAGCCGGCTGGCTCTGGCGGGCGTAGACAATGTGTCCCGCAACCCGTACTTCCAAAAAACCGGCGGGCATAATCTGGAAACCGCCCTTGCAGGCCTTCCGGATGGCATTTTCAAAGTGCTCCTTTCCCACGACGCCACCCACTGGCGCATGGAGGTGCTGCCGGCGTCGGACATTGCGCTCACCCTCTCCGGCCATACGCACGGACTCAAATACAAGCTCACGGGGCTGCACCCTTCGCACTGGAAACTGCCGGAATCGGCCGGCGTCTACCGGGAAGGGGACCGCGTGCTGCACGTATCGCCGGGCCTTGGAAGCGGCTTTGCCTTCCGCCTGGGAGGCTACCCCGAAATAGACATGATCACTCTAACTAAAAACTAAACTGATATGACAGATACTTGGATGATGATAGGCAATCCGGCCTCGGCATCGGCCACCACGGGAGACGCCTGGAACCATTCCGTCCAGCAGCTTCGGGACGCAGGACTGGAAGTAGAAGTGTGTGCCACCCGGCATGCCGGGCATGCCATTGAACTGGCCAGGCAGGGCGCGGCGAAGGGTTACCGCAAGTTCATTGCGGCGGGCGGAGACGGCACCGTCCACGAGGTCATGACCGGCCTCCTGCGCTTTGCAGACGCCGCCGGCGCAGACCTCGGAGACTTCACCCTGGCCGTCCTCCCCTACGGCACCGGCAACGACTGGATCCGTTCGGCCGGCATTTCCGCCGACATTGCAGCTGCCACGGAAAGCATCATCGCCGGCAAGACCGCCAAGGAAGACGTGGTGCGCATGACCTTCCCGGAAGGGGTCTTCTGCATGGCCAATATCGGCGGTATCGGTGTCGATGCAGCCATCTGCCACCATACCAACAACCTCAAGAAAAAAGGCCGGAAAGGCGGCTTCCTGTACACGCTGGTGGCCCCTTATTCCACGCTTTCCCGGAAACGGAATCCCGTAGAGATTACCCTGGACGGGGAAGTGGTCTATACGGGCAAGCTCTTTACGGCCACCCTGGGCAACGGCACTTACCGCGGCAACGGGCTCATCCAGACGGCCCAGGACACCCGGTGGGACGACGGCCAGCTGGACATCTCCATCATGCCGGGCGTGAACCATATCAAGGGGCTCATGCTCATGATGCACTGCCTGTCCGGAGACCTGGCCGTGCAGCCCGGCATGATTACCCGGCGTTTCCGCAAGATGACCGTCAAGCCGCTCAGCAGCCATCCCGACCGGGTGGAAGTGGACGGTGAGATTCCCGGCACCCTGCCGCTCACCATGGAAGTGACCGGGCAGCAGATCAATATCATTGCAGGGTAATGGCCGGCACCGTTAAAGAGGCGAACCTGGGTTTTGCCGCAAGGGCACTCCGGGTTTTCGCCAGGGCGATGGTCGCAGTAGTCCAGCGCCCCAAGCTCTATGGGCCCAAGCCTGCCCTGGACGAGCCCACCATCTTTGCCTGCCGGCACGTGGGCCTCATGGATCCGGTCATCCTCATGACCCGGTACTACAAGATGATGATACGCCCGCTGGCCGCCACGGATTACTTCGACGCCAGCCGCATCAGCAGGGCTTTCTTCACCACGGCGCAGGCCATCCCCATCGACCGGAGCGGCAACGACAAGCAGTGGCTCGCAGACGCCAAGGCGGCGCTGGCCAGGGGCGAAAGCATCATCATCTTCCCGGAAGGGAAACGGAACAAGAGCGGAAAAGGCCTCCTGCCTTTCCATGTGGGCGTGTCGGTCCTCGCCGCTGAAAGCGGCGCCCGCATCATCCCGGTCTATAACCGCTTCTGGAAGTTTCCTCACCGGTACGAGATGGCCATCGGCGAGCCCATGCATATTGACGATACGCCGCCGGAGGGCATCAAATCGCCCTGGCTCCATGCCCAGACGGACAAGGTGCAGGCCGCCGTGGCGGCGCTGGAAACGCGGTTCAGCGAGCCGTAAGGGCCCCTTAGCCGCTGCAACCGCGCGGCGCTAATCATAGTCACGTTGCGCTCTTCTAAAATTATCCTGGTCTAGGAACCGTCGGGGGGGTAGGAGTTCCTTCAAGCGGGACCTCTATCTCTGTTAGCGTTTGAACCGCAAAGTGGCCGAAACCGCCCTGGATATTGTTGGGCAGCATTACGGGCTCGTTGGCCAGGGACGAAGTGGGCGTATGTAGCAACGTCAAGTATTCATATTCTTCTGCCGTTAAAGTGCCCATCAGCAGGACAACCGATACAGTGATTCGGTCATAGGCCGAGGTATGGTCATACATGCCCCAGCTGGAAGTGATAAGGTTCCTTTCCTGAAAACTGACTTGGACATAAAAGGCTTCGTCCTGGAAACTATAATCCGAGAACAGGGAATAACCCCAATGGGTGCCTTGATTCTCCAGACCCAGTGCCGTCCCGATTCCCGGAATAAACGGCGAGAGAGCCATCCTGCCGCAGGTTGTCTTGAATGAGGCGACCTCTTTATCGCCCTTCCAGTAAACGATACGCCCGAACACATCGTCATAAAGGCAATAATAATTCCGCTCTCCCGGGATATCCGGGACTTTGATTTTCATGGACTCGAATTGACGAAACTGCATTTTGTCTTTCACGGACAATGAATCCGTGATTATGGCGTGGCCGGCATAGGGCGGAGCAGACAAAACACGGGAACTGGCCTGTAATGAACCGGAGTGTACATCAAGCTTATAGGAAGCTTCCCCGGAGTCCATGTAGTATACAAAGGAAAGGGTCTGGACTTTGCCGCCGTCACTGTACCACATCGAATCTATCTGGTCTGCGACAATTTGGTCTCCCTTCCAGAGCCTGAAACTGCTTTCCCCGACGGGGGCGCTCAGTTTGTCCCCCGTACTGATGCTGAGTGACAGGACATGCAGCGTGTCGGTATCTTTGAGGGAGCATTTGACACATAACGCAGGCGTCTCATCGGTATAGGAGGGAATCTCCAGATCGTGCCAGCAGGAGGCGGTCAAGAAGGCTATCAACGGAAGCCAGAGGAGGGAACGTCTCTTTTTCATGGTTAGAACATATAGGTATACGACATGGAAGGCAAGATGGGAAGGTAGGTAAGTGCCTTCGCCCCAAAATGATCTGTGCCGTCCTTCCCTTTCCAGTAGCCGACCCTGACCATATTGGGGTTCATTGCGTTATAGACATTGTACACGCTCAGGTTCCACACCCGCCTGCCATGTTTGAATTGCCGGGTCCAATTAAGGCTTAGGTCCAGATGGTGGCTGGGGGGAAGCGTTACATTGTTTTTCTGGTCATAGTTCTGGAGAAAACCAGATCCTGTAAGGATTCTCCGCTGGGGAAGGGTCATCTTGCTCCCGCTGGCGAATGACCAGCCAGCGCTGATATCCCACGCCTTGTTGAACCGGTAACTCAGGTTGAGGGAAAGGACATGACGCCGGTCATATTGGGAAGGATACCACCGGCCCCCATTAATGCTGCCATCCCGGAAACGGCGGTCTGTCCAGGATAGGGTATAACTGAGCCATCCGCGGAATAATCCGCTGTCTTTCTTGAGCAAGAGTTCCATTCCGCGCGAAACGGCTTCGCCCATTTCCACCATCTCGCCCCAATCCTTGCTTCCGGACAGGAAAGACACGCCGTTCTTGTATTCAAGCACGCCATCCGAATGTTTGTAATACCCTTCAAGACTGGCTTCCCAACCGTTGGCGGAATAGTTGGCCCCAAGGCTCACCTGGTCAGAGATGACCGGACGGACACGGTCCGTTACGGGAATCCACATGTCGGTTGGAAGCGTCACCTGTGACATGGAAAGCAGATGGACATACTGCGACATGCGGGCATAGGAAGCAGAGACGCCCAGATGGCCGGTGATATCGGCCAGGAAAGAAACTCGCGGTTCGAGTGAATGGTAAACCTTTTTCCCGGAAGTCATGAGCGTGTAACGAAGGCCGATATCGGCGTGGAGGATATCCCAGAGCCGCATTTCATCCTCGGCATAGACAGCCGCCTCCAGGCCACTGTACACCCGCGTCGCCGCATCTTTTTCTGAAACTGATATGGCCAGCACTTTATTGGCGGCTTCCGTGGAAGGCGCAAAGACGTGCCAGGTCCCGCTGACACCGGCATGGACGGTATGCGAGGGGGAAAGCATATAGTCAAAGTCGCTGTTCAGGATATAGTCCTTTACGTCGGAATGGAAAACGGAACGGTCTTCAAGTTTGTTTTCCAGGCTTGTCCTGAGCTGGCGCAATTTGGTGTACGTATCATAGCCGTACCATGAAAAAGACGTCGAGGCGAACAACTTGCTGTTGAACACGTGATTCCATTTCAGGGAAGCCAGCATATTGCCCCAGTCCATATCTGTGCCGTCCTGGGCCAGATACCTTCCCTCTTCCTGGTCTTCCGAGAGATATGGGTCCGACAAATAGGAAAAGTCGTCCCGGCAAGCATAAAAAGTGGCCTGGAGGTGGTCCCGCTCTGAAAAACGATGGACGATTTTCGCATTGGCGTCATAGAAAAAATAGCTATAATTGCTGCCCATCTTTCCCAGGAAAGGGAGCAGGAAAAAGGTGTTCATCCCCCGGCCGGTAAGCGAGACCGTGGTTTTCCCCTTCACGATGGGGCCGTCTAAATGCAACCGGCTGTTCAGGATTCCTATACTTGCCGTGCCATGCCAGGATTGAAGGTCTCCGTCATTGGTCCTCAGATCCACGACGCTGGAGACGCGTCCGCCGAATCGCGCGGGGAAAGCGCCCTTGTACAGCGTGACGCTTTTAACGGCTTCCGGGGTGAAGGCCGAGAAAACCCCTAGCAGATGGGAAACATTATAGACGGGGACGCCATCCATGAGAAACAGGTTCTCATCCGGCCCGCCGCCACGGACAAGAATGCCGGCTGTTCCCTCCATACCCCCCTGGACGCCAGGAAGCACTTGCAGCGACTTCAGCACATCCGGCTCCGAGAAAACAACGGGGTTGGAAAGGATTTCTGCCGGGGTGAGGGATATTTTTCCTGCGCGGCCCCTGGTACCGGCTGAAACCACGGCGCCCTGAAGCGCTTCACCGGGAAAAAGGGATATGTTGACCGTCGTGTCCCGCGTGGCCGGGAAATGATGGACGCTGGCCCCGTATCCCACGAAGGAGAATGACAGGGAGTCGCCAGGGCTCTCTATAGGCAGGGAAAAGAATCCGTAAGCGTTGGTCACCGTAGCACCTTTCGAGCCCACCACACCGGCACCGGGAAGGGTTTCTCCGGTGTCTGCGTCCCTTACGTACCCGGAAACAATACTCCGGCGCGTCTGTGAAAGCATGGGCCATTCCACAAGAATGGCCCATGTAAAGAGTACAAACGCAAAAATGAATCTATTTCCTGACATACGTCATGACCACTTTTCCCGTAAGAAAAGAGTCTGTGCAAAAATCAGGGATCAAATAATCCGGGAACGATATCACCACTTTTTCATCCGAGAGTTCGACAATATCGGCATCCAGATGATTCCGCGTGGAATATTCTAGATACTCATCAACTCGTCCACCTTCATAATGGGAATCGTAAGACAGTTCGCCTTCCGGAGAAATCCGGTATTTGAACTGGATGGAGAAGGTAGAAAACAAGGAAAACGGTGCAATGATAGAAGGGATATTACGCTCTTTGGAATAGGTGTCCTCCATGAAATCCTCAACGACCAGCATCACGTCAATAGTTCCGCCGAAATCGTCTTCCGGCTGGCTTTGCCTGACGCTGGAGAAAACCAAGCCACTGGAAAACTGGAGGGCGTTGACATAGTTCTGCTGCGTCATGTATTGCGGCAGCAGGTGCTTACTCTTGCCGCCCACATCGGGCGTAACGGAAACAGCATTATCCCCACCCCAATCCATGGACTGCAGGACAAACTCTGCATTCTCGTACCGGGCCAACACTTCGAGGATATCAGTATCTGCCTCTTTGGGCTTACTGCAACCGGCTATCAGTAACATCACCGGGAAGAGACTCCAGAATAAAAGACGATTCATACGGTTTTTCTCAATTTAAGTTTTGTAAATGGTATTATTCGTAATATGCAAATAATATGCAAATAATATGCAAATAATATGCAAATAATATGCAAATAATATGCAAATAATATGCAAATAATATGCAAATAATATGCAAATAAT
>JAEEGL011245854.1_pt1 | contig 14024 bp, 8 predicted proteins | sample 9134231 | NCBI WGS metagenome assembly JAEEGL01 (sample SAMN16246548, study PRJNA631951) | gut metagenome | biome: gut microbiome; feature: rumen; material: fiber-attached | host: Bos | place: Iran: Karaj | collected 2018-10
AATTTAAGAAGAAAATATAAAGAAATAAATTCAAATTTTGAATTAGATTTTAATAATCAATATCCAAATATTTTAGAATATAATGAAAAAATAGATAATATCACAGATGAAATGAATAATGAAAAACCATTTTTAGATGAAGTAAATTTTATATCCACATATAATGAATGTCAAAATTTAAAAAAATTAAAAGAAAAGCAATTAAATAAATTAGAAGAAATAAAAAATCAATTAAAAGAATATAAAAATAATTTAGAAAAATTTAAAAAAAATACAGATAAAATAAATAAAATATTATCTAGAGAATTTAATAAAATGGTTAATGAAACACTAATTGATAATATGAAAGATGAAGCAAGTTCAATAGGAGAAAGTAGAAAAAGTAATGTATTAAGTAGAGGAGGTAGTTTTAATTATAGTTTATTTGGAAATAAACCTAAATTAAATTTAATGACTTTATTATCAACTTCTAAAGATAGAAAAAATTTAATTCAATCAATAGAATCATCTATGAAAGATAAAAATTCTAATAGTACAACTGCATTAAAAAAAATAATTGAAGAAAATTAAAAGAAATTAATTTGAATTATATTTTACAAAATTATTAATGAATATTTATAAATTGTATTTATAAATAAAATAAAAAAATACATTTTTATATTAAACCAAAAAATTAAAATAAATAACTTTAAATATAAAAGTAAACAAAAAAAAAATTTTCTCAATTTTTAATTAATAAAAAAATCCATAATTTTTAAAAAATAAAAAAAAAAATAAAACATAAATAATAAAAAAAGCCAAAAATCCAAAAAAAAATAAAGAAAAAAATAAAAATAAAATAATAAACTTATTGTCCAATTCTTCTTCTTCTTCTACTTCCAGTTTCACTAGTAGGTTGTTCTTCACTTTTTTCTTCTTCTTTCCTTTCTCTTCTATTTCTATAACTAGATTTAGTTTCAGTAACTTCTTCAGTAACAATTTTTTCTCCATTATCACTTCTTCTATTACTTCTATAACTTCTTTTACTATTAGTCTCTTCTTTTTCTTCTCTTTTACTATTATCTTCATCATCATCTTTCCTACTTCTTCTACTTCTAACACTATTTTCATTTCTAATAGAATTATCATTTTTATTTGAATGTTTAGATGATTGTGTATCAACTCTTTCATTTTTAGTAACATCAATACCATTAATCATAATATTATAAAATTCTTCAAAAGTTAATTCATTTCCAGATGCCTTTGCTTTTTCTAATAAATCTTTTAATTCTTTTTCAGTAACATCTTCTCTTAATTCTTTGGCAGCTTGAACGAAATTTGAAAGGGAAATTGTTTCTGAATTTGGTTCTGTAAAAATATCAAATATTCTTCTTATTCCTTCTTCTGATGTGTCTTCTGACATTTTTTCTGTTATGTATGTTATAAAATCATCACTTGTTATTCCGTCTTTGTATTCATCTGTACATAGAGATGATATTAATGAATATATTACTGGATTTTTATCTTTCATATTCATTGCATCCATTGTTTCTTTTAATTCAAATGGACTTATTTTTCCTGTGTTGTCTATGTCAAACATTTCGAAACCTTTTTTTATTTCTTCTATTTCTGGTTGGTCACGTTTTGCTGTACGACGCTTTAATGACATTTTTTTGTTTTTTTTTTTTTTTTGTTGTTTTTTAAATATATTTTAATTTTAAAATTGCATTTAAATTGGATTTTTTAAATTTTGATTTTATCTTTTTGTTATTATTTTTCATTTTTGAAAAATTGATTTATTTTTTTTGTTTTATTTTTTTTTATGAAGGTTATTTTTTAAATTTTTTTTTTTATTATTTTTTATTATTTGTTTTTTTAGTTTTATTAAGGAAAATATATTTATTTTTTATCATATTATTTTCTAATGGAAAGTAATTCAAATATAGAATATGAATACAATATAAATAAAATAACTAAAAAAGATGCAATAGATAAAATTGATAAAATGTTAGATGAAGTAAATTTTAGTGATGATGAAGAAAATAATAAAATGAAATTAGACCAAAAAACTTATGAAGAAGAAATGAAAAAAATAAAAAAATTATATGAAAATCCAATTGAAGAAGATGATAATGGAACAATGAATACATATACAGGAACAAAAAATGAAATAATAGATTCTGAAAGAAAAGAACTTCCTATTCCATTTGAAATAAATGATAATGATATATTTAATTTATGTGGTATTGTTTTAAATATAGTTGAAGGAAAAATTTTAATGAAAGGACAAAATAATAATTCAGAAAATAAAATTATAAAATTAGATAATATTATTTTTAATAAAACTAAAAAACCAATTGGTTTTATTGATGATGTAATGGGACAAATTGATAATCCAATTTATATTATTAGAATATATCCAAATTTAATTGATGAAAAATTTCAAATTAATATTAATGAAGAACTGTATTTTTGTATTAATAGAGCACAAATTGTAAATTGTGATGATATTAAAAATAAACATAAAGGATGTGATGCATCAAATGCTTTTGATGAAGAAGTTTCTTCAGATGATATGGATTATTCTGATGATGATGAAGAAATTAAAGCAAAAAAAATAAGAAAAGCTAAAAATTTAGAAATTAAAAAATTAAAAAGTGAACAAAAAAATACTTTAACACAAAATATTTCAAATATAATTAATCCTAATATTTCTACAAGTAATCCTTTATTATTTAAACAAAATATGGATAATCAAATGGAAATATATAATGAAATTATGGATAATGTAACAAACAAAAATATAAATCCATTTACTAAACCTTCAAGTTTAAATAAATAATTTTTTTAAATATAAATTAAATAATAAAAAAAAATAATTTATTATAAAAATTGAAAATGTTAAGATTTATCTTAATCACTTATTTAATTACTATAATATCATCATCATTATTATTCCAATTAAATGTAGGTAAAGATTTATGTTTTTATGAAGATTTATTTGAAGATTCATCAGTAATATTAAAATGGAAAGTATTTACACCATCAAGAGAAAATGTAACATCAATATTATCATCAATAAGTATCCATGTCAATAAAAATGATGAAAGTAATCAAGTTGCATATGAATCTAAATTATCAAGTGTTAAAAATAAAGCAACTTTCACTGTTAAAAGAGATGGTCTTTATAGAATTTGTATGAGAAGACAAAAATATCATGGTAAAAATAATATTAAAGAACAACTTTATGCTAATTTAAAAATTAATAGTTTATTTCTTGATGATCCTAAATTAGATGATGCAGTTTCATTGAGTGATGTATTTAATGTGTATAATAAAACTGATTTTATTAGAGATTTATCTAATAATATTATTAATTCTCAAAATAGTCAAATGGATATTGAAAATGAATCTTCTTTAGATACTATTTATTATACTAAATGGTATACATATATTGCATATGCACAAATATTTATAACTGTAATAGTTGGAATAGTTCAATTAAATAATTTAAGAATGTTTTTAAAAAGTCAACATGTAATAAATTAATATTAATATCTTTATTTATCTTTCTTTTAAATATGTAAATTTTATTATTAGTAAAAAAAGATAAAAATTAATTTGAAATAAAAATTAATATATTTAAAATAATAAAAATATATAATATATTATAGTACACATAAAATATTTATTCTTCAAAAAAAAAATTAATAATAAATATTACTTTATATAAACTCAAATTTATATAAACTTTTCATTTTCCTTATTCTTTATTAACTAAATAAACAACAGTTCTCATATTTTTAATATCTTTAGAAGGAAAACAACAAATAGCACCACATAAATAATTATCACTAATAAGTAATTGAATTCGATTATAATTTTCATATAATAATTTATATAAAATAACTTTAGGAGTACCTAAACCATCAACATAAAATTCTACTACATTACATTTATTATTTAATCTCTCACTTACTCTTTCATTTGCAGTTTTATTTGTATTTATTTTACATTTTTCTTCAACTTCAAGTAAATAACTTGAACAACATAAATAAACTTTTTCATTCCATAAAATAATATCTCCTGATTTTATATTATCAAAACTTAATTTATTTTCTGTTATATTTGAAAAATATTCTTTACTTGATTGTTTTGGATTTATTCTTATTTCATTTAATAAATCAAAAATATTTTTTGATAATTGATAATAATCTATTAAAATTGAACCATCATTTTTTACATTTGATAAACTTAATGATTCAAAATATATATCTGAATATTTACTTTGAAGAGATTCCATTAAATTTGTCCTTTTTGAAAATATATTATGTTGATTTAATGAAGGATTTCCATATTTAAAATTTGTAAATACTGAATTTTTAATTTTGTTTTTGTCATTAATAAATAAATTTTTTTGTTCATTTGTTAATTTGAGGTTATTTAAATTTTCAATTTGATAAAGATTTTTATTTTGATTTTTATTATTTTTATTTAATACTAATTCACCAAAATATATATTATTTTTTTCATTGCAAGGACATATATTTCCCATTTTCTTTTGAAATTCTAAATAGTGAATATTGTTTAATGTTTGAAAAATAAATTATTTTTTTAAAATTATTTTTTTTTCAATTCTTTTTAAAAAATAAAATAGCCAATATAAAAAGAAATAAAGATTGCATAAATAATATTTTATAATTTATTCATATATATTATTTTTTATTTAATACATGTTAATAATTGTTCATTTGAAAATTACCAAATAAAAATATGACTGATGTCTCAATTTCTCTAGATTTAAAACAACAATTAACAGATTTTTATGAAGAAACAAAAAAAACAATAGACAATCATTTATTAAACTTAACAAATGAAATGAAAAAGGTAAAAACTCAACATGAATTACTTTATAAAAAAGCTTTAGAAATTTTATTAAAAACAGAAAATGAAGAAAATTCATTTAAACATATTATAGTTCCTTCTGATTATGGAAGTAATTTTGATTCTCCTTTGAGAATGAAAGCAAAAACTCCATTAAAAAATAATAAAAGTACAAATTTATTAAAAGATTATAAAATTCAAGGTGATTTAGTTTTAAATTTAAAAAAAACAAAAATTGAAAAAAAAAAAAACATAAAAATTTCAAAAAATAAACTTCAAACTGGTAAAACTAAAAATTTAAATAATACTTCATTTTCTTATAAATCACCTAGTATTAATCATACGGCTTTAAAAATCAATAAAAATAAAAATTATCAAAATAAAAAAGTTATTAAAAAAAATTCTTTAAATAGTAATAATAGTGCTAATTCCTCAAAATCATTTAAAAATTATTCCTCAACCAACATTGATATTAATTCAAAAATTATTAAAAATAAATTTAAAAATGAAAATATTAAAAAACCAATCATTGAAAATAATAATAAAGGGGTACTTAATAAAAATATGAATAATAAAATAAATAATAATATTAGTAATGATATAAGAAAATTTTCTATTATTGATATTCCAAGTATAAATTCTATTCAAGAAAAAGCAAAAAAATTAAATGAATTAAATAATAATGAAACAAAAGATAATTTTGATAGTGAAGATGAAAGTTATAATTCTGGAATAAATGATAATGATTCAGATTTAAAAATTTTAAATAAAATAAAATCACAAAAAGAAAAATGTTTTTATTTAGTATCAAAATCAGAAATTGTTCCGTTAAAAATTAGACTATTTTTCTCAAATAGAATTAGAACAGTTCATAATTTAAATCCATCATCTCAAATAATAAGTAGTTATTTAGAATTATTAGATAAGAAAATAAAAAAATATAAAAATAAAGATTTAATTAAATTCAATCCTTCACTTACTGCTCAATATGCGTTATGTTTTATTAAAAAAGAAGATGAATATTCATTTTTAAATTTAAATTCAATTAATGAAAATTTGAAAAAAAAAGCCAGTTTATTAATAAAATTAATTTTATTAATTGCTGGAAGAGAATATTCTAATGATATTAAATTTGAATTTTTATTACAGGAATTAAAAAAAATATCCAATAATCAAATAAGAAGATTTTTAATTAATATTGAAACTTTAAAAAATATTGAACAATTATCAGAAAAGATTATTGATTCATTTATATCAATTTGTGAAAGTGATAAAGATATTTTTAATACAGAAAATAATGATATACCAAAAATATTTGAAAAAATAATTTTCTATTTAAAAGAAATATATGAATTCTTAAAAATTAAAAAAGCAAATACTGATAAGAAAAATAGTATTGAAGAAGAAAGAAATTATTTACAGAAAAAAATAGTATATTATAAAATAAAAAATTAAATTTTTTATATGATATAATAATTAATTTAATTTTTTTTATAGACATATAATAAATAAAATAAAAATTGATTAAATTAATATAATTGTTTTAATTTTATGTTAACAATAAATTAAAAAATATAAAAAATAATAGAAAAAAATTAATTATTAATTGTTTTTTCCATTTTCTTACCAATTTGAAGAGCTTTTTCATAATCTTTATAAGATGATTCTAAATTATTAATTTTTTCATAACATTCAGCTCTTCTAAGATAAGCATTTTGATTATTACATTCATATTTAATTACTTCATTTAAATCACAAATAGCTTCATTAAATTTATTTAATTTCATATAAACTAAACTTCTTCTATAAAAACCTTGTATATTAGTTTTATTAATTAAAATAGCTTTAGAATAATCATTAATTGCTTCATTATATTTATTTAATTTAATATAATTTGAAGCTCTATGAATATAACAATCATAATTTGTAGGATCCATTGATATTATAATATCATAATCTGAAATTGCTTTTTCAAAATTATTTGTTTTATTATATAAATATGCTCTTTTAATATAAAAAATTTTATCCTTTGGATTTAATTCAATTGCTTTTGAAATATCCTTAATTGATTCATCTAATTTATCTAAATGTTTAAATGCCCATCCTCTATTATGATAATAAATTGAATTATTTGGTTCTAATGAGACACAAATATTAAAATATTCAATTGCTTTTTCATAATTTTTTTGTTTATTATATAATACTCCTATGCCATGATAAGCTAATGAATAATTTTTATTTTTTTCTATTACAATATTATAATATTCAAAACTTTTATTAAATTCATTTAATTTATTATAAATTGTTGCTAAATGATAATATGGTGAAATTTTCTCATTAATTAATTTTGTACATTCAATAAAATCATTACAAGCCAAATCATATTTTTCTAAATTTTCATAACATATTCCTCTATTAAAATATGGATTATAATATTTAGGATAAAATTTAATAACATAATTATAATCTTCAATTGCATTTTGATATAATCCTATTTTTTTAAATAGATAAGCTCTATTAAAATAAAATTCAGGTCTATCATTTTCTAAATTAATTGCTTTTGAAAAATCATTTATTGCATTTGTTATTGAACCTAATTTTGAATATGAAATTCCTCTATTATAAAATGAAAAAGAATAATCTGGATTTAATTCAATTGCTTTTGAATAATCATCAATTGCATTTTTATAATTTCCTAATTTATCATTTGTAAATCCTCTATTGAAATAACATTTAAATTCCTTTTCCATTAAAATTGCTTGATTTAAATATTTTAAAGAATTAATTAAATCTCCAGTTTTTCTTAAAGCAACACCTAAATTATAATAATATTCCCAATCTTTAATTTCATTATTTTCAACATTTTCTATATTTTTATTTTCTTTATTTTCATTTTCAATATCATCAAAATTTAATTTAATAAATAATTCTTTATTTAAATTTCTTTTAATAGAATTTTTTTTTTTACTAGTATAAGAAGTACTTATATTTGAATCAGTAAATTCATTATTTTTACTTTTTTTAGTATATGTTTTTTGATAATCTGAAATTGGGTTTTTATTATCATTTAAATCAAAATCTAAATCCTCAACATATGAAGTAAATAATTTACAATCATCACTATTCATATCTATTGGAATTGAATCTTTATTTTTTATTATATTAGGTGAAGAAAAATTATATATTGAATTTAATGCAGAATTATTTGAATAACTAAATGTTTCTTTATTTTTAATTGGACTCAAAAAATTAGAATTATTTAAAGTAAATTGTTTAGAATTATTTAATTTTGTATTACTTTTAATTTTTTTTATATTATTACTATTTGAATTTTCAGATGGTTGTTTAATGATTGAGTCAGAGATAATACAATCAGATTTACTTAATAGTGAAGAAATTTCAGATTTGTCTTCTTTTGATGATAATGAGTTTTCATCATTATTAAATACTAATATTTCTTCAAATTTAGTATTATCATTATTTTGATTTATTATATCATCAAATTTGTTCATATTTGTTAAAATAACACTTAGTGATTTAGTTTTTTCAAGATTAAAATCTTTTACAAATTTAGATTGTAAATAATTATTAATTTCATAATCAAGATCAAATTTATTAGTTCTATTAATTATTGCAGTATGATTATTATATAAAGAACCATCTATAGTACTTTCAATATTTGTATTATTTTTTTCAATATTTAACGAATCAAATTTATCATTTTTTATATTATCATTCAAAACATTTTGTTCTTTATTTTCATTTTTAAAAATTTGAGAAATATTTTTATAAATATTTTTCCTTGAATCATTTAAAGAATCTAATTTTAAAGCATTTGAATAATCACTTAAACCTTCATTATATTTTCCAACTAAATAAAAAACCGCTCCTCTTAAAAATAAAGAATTAATATTATAAGGGTCTATTTCAATTGATTTAGTTAAAAAATCAATAGATTTATTATAATTTTTTAGATTTTTATAAAGACAACCAAGTAAGAAATAAGAAGTAGAATTTAATATTGGTTCATTCACTAATTTTTTTAAATCATTTTCAGCTAAAGAATATTTTTCTAATTTAAGATAAAGATTTGCCCTTAGTAAAAGAGCTTTTGAACTTGTTGGATCATTTTCAAGTTTTAATGTACATATGTTTATCATTCTAAGGTTTTCTTCTTCTTGATTTTGACATTTTTTTACTTGAACGTTTTTTTTTGACATTTTTTTTGAATAGTTTTAACGGAATTTTTTTTTATATTAATTTGATTAGATAAATAATTTTTTAACAATTATTTAATTATATGCATAAAAAATTGAATTAATAAAAAAATATAATTAATTAAAAAATATATTAATATTTAATTTTGAATTTTTGTTTATTAATTTTAATAAATTTAGAAGGATTAAAATTGGATAAAAAATTATAATTTAATCATATTTATAAAAAAAATTTCATAAGATAATAAAAAAAATAATTTATAATCTCTTCTTTCTCTTTTAAATTTGATTTAAAATATAAAAATATTTTAACTTTTTTTCCTTATTTACATTTATTAAAATAAATTTATATTAATCTAAAATTTCTTTTTTATTAAATTTGATAAAATATTCAATAAACATATTAAAAGAAAAATTAATTCTTTTCAATAATGTTATTTTCTGGTTGAGGATTGTTGTTTTTAATATCTTTTTGTTTTGCCAATTCATTAAACATATTCTTTAAATTATCATTTGAAGTATCAACAAAATAATCTTTATTGTTTTCAATATTATTATATATATTTGGCAATAAATCTTTTTGAATATTGTTAAAATATGAAAATAATTTATTTGAATCTGAAGTAAATTGATTAAATAATGTTTCATTTTTTTCATCAATTAAATTAGAAGGAAAAAGTTTCATATTAAACAATTCATTTAATTGATTTAAAATGAAATTAGACATATCTGAATCATCTTTAAATATTTCATTATTATTTAATGAATCATTAAATAAAGGAAATAAATTATTTGAATTTATATTTATTGAAGGATAATTTAAAAGTAAATCATTATTTAATGATTGGATAAAATTATTTGTGGATGAAATATTATTATCATTAAAATTTATTTCATTCAAATCTTTAGAAATCTCTATATTATTTAAAAGACTTAAATTATTTATTTTTCTATTTGATTCATTATTATTTGTATAATGATTTATCATAAGAGATGATTTTTGGAAAGGATTTTTGTCTTCATTAAATTCAATATCATTATTAATATTATTAAAAGGATTTGTAATTGTAAACATTTTTTTTTCATTATCAAAAATTGTTTCATTATTAATTTCTTTAATTTGATTAACAATTTTTTGAAACTTTTCAGTTGTAAATGTATTTAATATTGAATTATTGATATTATTTATTGTTGTATTTAAAATTTCATTTTCATCAATCATTGATTTATATAAATTTGAATAATCTTCGTATATTTTTTTTAAAAGATTAGAATATTTATTCATATCTTCATTGAATTGGGAAAATTGTAATTTATTTTTATTTAACATTAAATGAACAATCATTTTATTCATTGTAGTTGTTGTTTCTTTTGTTATTTTTTCCATTGATTTATTTATTGTCTCAAATCTTTTTATAAAAGAGGCAATAAAAAATTGACTTATTGAATTGATCATTCCATTATTATTTTTATTAATATTATTTAATAAATTATTTATTCCTCCTATTATAATTTCTTTATATATACAATCTTCACATAAGCAATCTATTATTATATCTTCATAAAATCTTTTAATATCTTCGGTATTAAATTTTATTTTTAAAAATTCATTTAATAAATTAAAAAAATCATTTTTATCTTTTATTAATTTTATATTTTCTTTTCCACATTCTTTACAATTTTTTAATTTAGATAATTGCTTTATATGATTATCTATTTTAATTAATATATTATCATTAGCATTATCTTTAGAATTATTAAAACTATTAAGAATTTTATTATTTATATCTTCTATTTCTGAATTTACAATTTCTTTTCTTAACCTTTTAAATGATAGATATTTCTTATTTTTAATTGTTTCTTTTTGACATTTACTGTTTTCTCTATTTTTGAATTCCATTTTTTTTATATAAATTACTTTCAAAATAGGATACAAATAATTTAAAAAATATTAAAAAAAACAATAATTTTATTAATTAATTTATAAAATTTAGAAAAAATTTATTTTAAAAAAATATTTTTAAAATTATTTATATAAAAAAATTAAAACATTATTATAAAGATCTTTAATTTATTCATCATTCATTATTTTTTATACCCTCATCTTTTGAAATATTTTTTTCATTTTGATTAGCATTAAGATAATTATTTGACTCATAATCAGATTCAATTTCATCCTTTCTATAAATAGAAAAATGATATTTATTAATTTTTGGTTTGAAACTAAATTGTTGTTCCCAATATTTTTTTTTTGGTTTATATTGAATTCCAAAATTAACAATTTCTTTCTTATCAGTATAACACAACATATCATATAATCTCATACAAGCAATAACAAATTCTTTTTCAGATAAACTTTCATTTTCTTCTTTTAATTCTTCAATAATAGGAGATAAAATTTTTAAAATATTTTTATCTAATCCTTTAGTATTAATACTATATTTTGAAATAATTCCATCTTGATCTTTATCTAATATTTTAAATATTTTTTTAATTGAATTTAATTTTTTATTTTCAAAAATATCATTTGATAAAAGATTAGTATATGATTCATTATTAGGACATTCTAAAGCTTGTAATTCTTTAGCAAGTTGTTTTTTCTTTTGCATATTTTTTTCAAAATCATAATATAAAATATTTAAATATTCTTGTTGATTATATTTTTCATCTCTTTTATAATTACTATTAATACAAGGAGAAAAAAACTTTTGTCCAGTATGAGTATCAAATGGATTTTCTACTTGATCTTTAATTACTTTTTTCCTTTCTAAACTCCTTGATAAATAAGCGTTTTGTCTATCTGAAAAATTCATATTTGTATATGGACAATTATATTTATTCACTTTTGGTTGAAACATTTTATTTTTATCATAAATTCTATTTGTTAAATTTTCAATATTTAATTTTTGTTTTTTATAATTTGAATATAATTTTTCAAAACGATCTGTGTCTGATTGAGAATTAATTAAATTATCCATTAATTTACTTTTTTTATTTATTTCTGGTATGAATGTATATTCTTGATTATCTTTATATTTTCCTTTTAAATATTCTATTTTATTATCTATATATTCTTTATAATTTATTATATTTTCATCATTATGACTTAATTTTTTATTATTTATATTTGACATTGAATATAATAAATTGTTATTTATTTTTGGTTGAAATGTACAATTTAATTTTTCTTCATTTTCTAATTCATCTTTTAATTTATCAAGTTTTTCTTTAGATTTTTCTTTTAATTTAATTCCTTTTAAATATAATCTCTCTCCAAAATTTAATAAAGTTGAACTATGTGAAGATGATAATGGACGAGTTTTCTTTTTTATTTTTGGTTTTTTTTTTATTGATGTTGGCTTTGCATTAAATGTTTTATAATTATTTTTAAGTAATGTATTAATTAAATCTTTATTATAATTTTCTCTTATTGTACTTTTTGGAATTGATTTTGGAGTTGGTATTAAATAAGAACAACTTTGTGATTTTTTTATTATTTTTTTTTTATTTCTATTTATATAATTTGTATTTTGATATTTTTTATTTGATTTATTTATATTTTCATAAGGATAATTTATTTTGTTATAAACAACTAAAGGATAATTATCATTATAATTTCTTTTTAATATTTTTTGTTTTAATTGATTTAAACTTTTATTATTTTGATAAATTAAATTATTTGAATTTTGATTTTTTGCTTTTTTTAAATATGAATCATTATATTTATATTTTTCCGGATTTTTATTATACTTTTTATTTAGTTCTTCATTATTCCTTATTTTTTTTGATTCTTTAATTAAATCTTCATTTAATATTCCTTCATTTATAAAATTCTTATCTTGTAAAATATTATTTTGAAAAATAAAATTATCATTTAGTCTTTTACCAATAATTTCATCAGAATTTAAATTCATAAAATTATTATCAACACCATTACTCGTAGTTCTTTTTATTGAATCATTATTTTGGTTTAAAGCATTTTTTATTTCTTTTGTTAATATTTTTAATGATTCAAAATCTAAAGCATTTTCTAAACAAAATTCATATGCCAATTCTTCAGGTTTTGAATCAGGATAAATTTTCAAAAATTTTTGATTATTTTCATTTAATTCAATTGATAAAACCTTAACATCTTTATTATCAAGATTATTCATAATTTCATCAGAAATAATATTATTTTCCATTTTTTAAAATTCTAAAATTGAAAAAAAAACTATTTTTTTTATTTTTTTAATAAAAAGAAAAAAAAATAATAATAATTAATTAAAAATACCAAAAAAAAAAATAAATAATTGTAAAATACTTTTTTAAAAATCATAAAAAATAATTTCATAAGTTTCAAAAGTATCTCATTAAATTTGAAGAAATAAATTTGAAAATCAAATAGTAAAAATTATCATTAAGAAATAATTTCTTTTTAAAAAATAATAAATGAATAAATAATTATAAAAATGTTAATAAAAACAATATTTTTTAAACTTTCAATAAAAATAAATTTAAAAATAGAAAAAGAAAATATTTATAAAAAAAAATAAATTATTATTTTTTACATTCCAAATAACTTAAAAAATATCTAAAAACCCCTTTAAATAATAAGATATTAATAATTTTTTTTCTTGAAAAAAAATATTTTTATTTACTTATAATTTTTAGGCATTCTTTCATTAACACTATCCAAAGACTTAGCATTTTTATATCTTTCCAAAGCAGTTTTCAAAGCTTCAGGTCCTTGAATTAAAATACCTCTAGGAATTTTATTCCCAGGGCAAAAACCTTTTAATTTCATAATCAATTCACTTTCTTCTCTAAGAGTCCTATACATTTTCATTAACATAGTAATAAATTTAACTTTCATTCTCAAAGAATTACTAATATTTTCATCAAGAGCTCTACTAGTATCATTACCTTCATCCATAGAAGGATCTTTTTTAATAATATGAAGTA
>JAEEGL011684447.1_pt1 | contig 14024 bp, 13 predicted proteins | sample 9134231 | NCBI WGS metagenome assembly JAEEGL01 (sample SAMN16246548, study PRJNA631951) | gut metagenome | biome: gut microbiome; feature: rumen; material: fiber-attached | host: Bos | place: Iran: Karaj | collected 2018-10
AGCGTCACCGCTGCCGGCTGAAATGAGCCTGTCCGCATCCTGGAGGCTGATGGACAGCGATTCCGGCTGGGGCAGGACGTATTCCTCCGCCATTCCATCCCCTCCCTTTTCCGCAGATTTTTCTCTATTCTAACAAGTTCTCCCGAAATACGCAAGAGCTGTGAAATGGAAAAGACCGGCAGCGCCGCTGCCGGTCCCTGTAATCGGGCTTCAGTGGATCATGGCGGGGAGGCCGTAGCTCTGGAACAGGGCCAGCTGCTCCTTCATAAAGCTGTCCGACGGGGGCTCCACATTGGTGAGCCGGTACGGGATGCCCAGGCGCTGATACTTCATGGAGCCGAATTTGTGGTACGGCAGCAGCTGCACCACGTCGATCCCCGCCTCGATCTCTTTGCAGAACTCCGCCGTGGCCCGGATGTTTTCCGGGGTGGCGTTCAGCTTGGGGATCATGGGGAACCGAACCTGGAACCGGGCGCCCGCCTTCACCAGCTCCCGGGCGTTTTTCAAAATGAGTTCATTGGGAACGCCGGTGAGCATCTCATGGTGGTGGGAATCCATGTGCTTCAAATCATAGAGGAAGAGGTTTACATAAGGCAGGATCTCCAGATACTGCTCCGTGGGGGCAAAGCCGGTGGTATCCAGGGCCACGTTGACGCCCTCCTCCCGGCACCGCTTGCACAGGGCCAGGGTGAAGCTGAACTGGCTCATGGGCTCGCCGCCGGAGATGGTCACGCCGCCGCCGGACTTATCGTAATACTTCTTATCCAGCAGCACCCGCTGCAGGCATTCCTCCACGCTCATGCGCTTCAGGGGGTCATACAGGGCGTTGGCGGGGCAGGCCTCCACGCACTTCATGCAGATGTCGCACTTTTTCCGGTCGATCTCCGGCTTCTGGATGTCCTTTTCCCCGGCCAGGTCCTTCACGAACTCCCCCCAGGTGAGGGCGCCCCGGTCACAGACGTTCCCGCAGAGGCCGCAGTCCGCCTTGCCCACGCAGCGCACATCCATGAAGGCCACGTCGTGGCCGAAGCTCTGGGACTCCGGGCTGTGGCACCAGAGGCAGTGCAGAGGGCAGCCCTTCAAGTACACGTCGGTGCGGATACCCGGCCCGTCATGCACGGAGAACTTCTGAATATCGTAAACATTGCCGTATTCCATGATCTGTACCTCTCTCGCTGTGGGATGTTGGAATTATAATCTTTTCTGTTTGGATCTGTCAATCCTCTTCAGGCAGGGGCTTCAGCAGCTCCCGGGCCAGCTCCACCATGGTTTCCGGCACAAAGACGTCCATGCCGGAGCCCGCGAAGCCCAGCACCAGCTTGGCCAGGTTCCCGGTGGCGGTGAAGGTGCCCAGAACGGGCACGCCGAAGGAACGCAGCTGGGACAGGAGAAGCTGATAGTCCAGCTGGGTGCCGGTAACGGTGGTGAGGAGCGCGGGGGCTACGGGCTCACCGGCGTCGTCCGTGGGCCATATCCCCTGGTCGCAGCCGCCGGAGCAGCTTTCCTCATCCTCGCATATCCCGCAGGATGCGCAGTCCCCGCTGCACCCCTCCGCGGGCTTCCCCGTTTCCAGCAAATCCCCGCAGTCGGGACAGATCTCCGTCCCCGCCGGGAACGCCTTTTTGCAGTTCATACACCAGGGCATGATCCCATCCTCCCTCACTTATGGTATTTGCTCCCCATCTGGATCTGGAAGGCGCGGTACAGCTGCTCCAGAAGCATGATCCGCACCAGGTGATGGGGAAAGGTCATGGGGGAAAAGCTGAGCTGCAGATCGGCCCGCTCCTTCACCTCCCGATGGAGGCCCATGGAGCCGCCGATGATGAAGCAGAGCCGGCTCTTCCCCTTCAGGGCACACATCTCCAGGAACTGGGAAAATCCCACGCTGTCGATGGTCTTGCCCTCGATGCACAGGGCAGCCACCACCGCTCCGGAGGGAATGCGCAGGAAAATGCTTTCCGCCTCCCGGTGCAGGGCTGCGTCCACCTCCGCCTCCGTGGGTTCGGCGGAAAGTCTGGCCTCCGGCAGTTCCTCAATTTCCAGGCGGCACAGGCTGCCCAGCCGTTTCTGGTATTCCGCCGCCGCCTCCAGAAAAAACCGTTCCTTCAGCTTGCCGACACAGATGATCTTGATACTCAGCATGATGCTTAAAACTCCAGTTCTTCGCTTCTGCTCTCCCGAGGCGCCACCTGCAGGCGCACCTCGCCCCCCAGGCGGCGGGATACGGTCTCCCGGGCCAAATCGGGCAGGTTGTTCTCCTTGCTCAGGTGGCCGAGCATAAGCTGCTCCGCGCCCATTTCCGCAAGGAAGGCACACAGCTCCGCGGCGTCGCCGTTTTCCAGGTGCCCGTAATTCCCCTGTATCCGCCGTTTCAGGTTCAGGGGATAGGGCCCGCTGCGGAGCATATCCAAATCGTAGTTTGCCTCCACCACCGCTGCCCTGCAGCCGGCGACGGCCTCCCGCACGCTTCTGGGGGCATACCCCAGGTCGGTGACGATGGCCGCGGCCCCCTCCTCCCCCTCGATCCGATACCCAAAGGGCTCTGCGGCGTCATGGGAGGTGTCAAAGGCCATGATCCGCAGCTCACCCAGGCAGAGGGGAGTCCCGGCCTCCAGGGTGTATATGTTGGCCCTGGGGCACTTTCCGCAGCGTTCCAAGGCCCTGGCGGTGCCGCCGCTCATGTACAGGGGAAGGCCGAAGGTATACTTGCTCAGCATCTCCAGGCCGGAGACATGGTCGCTGTGCTCATGGGTCACCAGGACCCCGTCCAGGTCGCTCAGCTCCAGGCCCTCATCCGAAAGGCACGCCCTGATCCGCTTCAGGGAAATGCCGGCGTCCATCAGCAGGGTAACGCCCCCGCCCCGGATGAGGCCGCAGTTTCCGGAGGAACCGCTGGCAAAGCTCACATAGCGCATGGCCCTTATCCAAAAAGAGACGCATTGACCTGCCGGTAATGCGTCTCATCCTTTCTCTCCATCGTTTGCCTGGACAGACTCAGGCGGTTTCCCTCGCCTGACGGATGGGGTCGGGGTACTCCACCAGGCGGATATCGGCTCCGATTCCCTTGAGCTTCTCCACCATATTCTCATAACCCCGCTCGATATGGTGGATATCCGCAATGCTGGTCACCCCCTGGGCGATCAGCCCGGCGATCACCAGAGCGGCGCCCGCCCGGAGATCGCAGGCCCGCACCTCGGCACCGGTGAGGGGCGCGGGGCCCTCCACCACGGCGGTCTTGCCGTCCACCTGCACCTTGGCGCCCATTTTCAGGAGCTCCGTGACATAATTGTACCGGTTATCCCACACATCCTCCGTTACCACACTGGTGCCCTCCGCAACGGTGAGGCAGGTAAGGATCTGAGGCTGCATATCCGTGGGAAAGCCGGGATAGGGCATGGTTTTGACATTTGCGCTGCACAGGCGGCCATCGGAGATGATCCGAACGGAATCCCCCAGCTCCTCCACGTTGGCCCCCATTTCCTCCAGCTTGGCGGTGATGGAGTACAGGTGCTTGGGGATGACGTTCTTCAGCACCACATCGCCCCCCGCCGCGGCCACGGCGGCCAGATAGGTGCCCGCCTCGATCTGGTCCGGGATGATGGAATAGAAGCCGCCGTGAAGCTTCTCCACGCCGTTGATGCGCACCACGCTGGTGCCGGCGCCCCGCACGTCCCCGCCCATGGCGTTGAGGAAGTTCGCCAGGTCAACGATATGGGGCTCCCGGGCGGCGTTTTCGATCACGGTTTTGCCCTCCGCCAGCACGGCGGCCAGCATGATGTTCATGGTGGCGCCCACGCTCACCACGTCCAGATAGATGTTTGCCCCGTGGAGCTTGCCGTTTTTCGCCTCAGCGCAGATATAGCCGTCCGCCACCTCCACCTTGGCCCCCATGGCCCGCATGCCTTTAAGGTGCTGGTCGATGGGGCGGACGCCGAAATCACAGCCGCCGGGCATGGGCACCTTGGCCCGGCCGAAGCGGCCCAGAAGCACGCCGATGAAGTAATAGGAGGCCCGGATCTTGCTCATGGACTTGCTGCCCTCCTCCACCGGAGGAAGACCCCGGCAGTCGAACTCCATGGTGGTCCGGTTGATGGTGCGGATGGATGCGCCCATCTCGTCCATATTGGTGAGCATCAGGCTCACGTCGCTGATCTGGGGTATATTTTCTATTCTGCACACGCCGTCCACCAGCATGGCTGCCGGAATGATGGCGATGGCCGCGTTCTTCGCTCCGCTGATCTCCAATTCGCCCTTCAGCGGTTTGCCGCCGCGGATTTCAAGTCTTCGTATCATGAAAATGCCTCTCTGTATCGGTGATGGGAGGAATCGTTTCACCGGATTCGTTTATCCGTGTCTATAGATTTTTATTATTATATCGTTTTGCGCGGATAAAGTAAAGTATTTCCTGAAAGGAATCATCCCGGTTTGGGTGATCGGCTCAGCCCTGGGCGGCTTCCCCCAGGAGCTGCCCGCTCTCCAGACTCAGATACCAGGTCCCGCCGTCCGTTTCGATGCTCCATACCGGCTCCAGCTCCGCCGCCGGCACCGCCGGGCGCAGAAGATAACCGGAACGGATGGAATGGATGCGGGTGAACACCCGGCCCGTTTCCTCCACCTGGTCCTGAAACCGGAGAAGCAGGGTCGCCGCGCCGGAATGGACGATGGTTTTCCCGGGCTGTATCGTTCCCAGCATGCAGCGGCCATAGATCCGGTAGCTGTCCCCCTCTTGGGCGGAGAGGCGGATGCGGCAGTTGAACACCGCCCTGTCCTCCAGCAGGCAGACGTATTCATCCCCCTCCCGAGAAAGGGAAAGGCCGTTTTCCACCAGCCGCTTCTCGATGGAGCTGCCGGGCAGGGATACCTGGATTTCAAAATCCCCGGAGTTGCGGAAGCTCGCCTTGCCGTTTTCGTTCTCGTAATAATGGATATTTCCCCCCATGTCCTGACCGGGGGCAGAGCCGAGAAACGCCTGTACCAGGGCGGTTTCCAGGGACATATCCCGGGTAAGGGTATACTTGCGCACCGCAGTATCTTTGGGTATGGTGCTTTCCTCTATGGCGGTGCCCAGATTCGCCAGGACCTGCACCAGCTCCCTGCGGGTCTGGGCCTGGAGATCAGCCGCGTTCTTCCGTTGGTTCACCAGGATCCAGCCGAAGGCCAGGTTCACCATGAGCAGGATCAGGATCGCGGCGGTTTTCAGCTTTCTGCCGTCCATGCTCAGGCGCTCCTTTCCCGAAGGCTCCACACCGGCTCGATGATCGTCGAGCCGCCGGGGTCAGACAGCACCAACTCCGGCGCGCTGCCGGGCCGGAGATTCCCCGCTGCAGCGGCCGCCTGAAGCGGCGGGATACGTTCCACGGTACTGGAAGTGAGATACGTCCGGGGACGAAAGCCGAATTCCTCCAGTCTCCCGTTCCGAAAGACGGCCCAGCCCGCTGTCCCGTAGTTCAGCTTGACCCGCATACCCAGCACCCGGTAGGAAAAGCGGTATTGGGTACTTTCCTCTCCCCTCTCCGTACCGGTGTATTCCAGTTCTCCGATACCGCCGCAGGCTTCGCAGAGCTGAGAAAGGATGGTTCTGCTCAGCTCGATCTGGTCCGCTTCCTCCGGTGTCTCCCCCCACTCCCCACGCTGGGAAGCGATATAGCGCAGGCAGCCGTCCGACTCCAGCCGCAGACGCCCCATATCCCCCAGGTAGACCGTGCCGTCCTGCTCCTGGAAGCTGCTTCCGGCGCTGAGATTCACACCGCAAACCTCCGCGGCCTTCTGGAGGGCGGCGTTCTCCCCCGCGTCCACGGCGTATATGGCATGGAGCTCCGGCAGCTCCCGCTGGATCAGGGCATAGGGGTCGCAGCTGCTGAGGCTCTTAACCTCCATGGCAAACTCCGCTCCGTTGGGAAGGTAAGCGTTGATCTCCGCAAACAGCGCGCTGCCCAGGGCAAGGGTGTCACAGCAGCAAGCGGCGCCCTGTTCATCCAGATAGTACAGCTTTACCGCCTCATCCTCCGTGAGGGAAAAGAGGAGTCGGTTCGTCCGCTCCTCGGGGGCAAAGGCGGCGGAGGTGCCGAACCAGCGGGCGAGAACGTTCAGAGAAACGGGTTCCCCGTAATCCAGAAAGAGACCCGGTCCCTCCAGGGCGAGCCGCCATTCCTCCTCCGCAATCCGGACCGGCTCGGACGCGGAGCCCATGGCTTCGCCCAGCACGGGGCGGAAGCTCTGCAGCAGGGCCTCCATCTTCTCATCGTCGCAGCCGATCCCGTGAACCATGCCCGCGGCGCTGGTGACGGCGGCGCTGAGGGGTTTGGCCGCCGCAATATACGTGCTCGTGCCGGGCGTCGGTTCAGGGGGAAGAATGGGGAGCGGCTCCGGCAGCATGCGCTGAAACAGCCCTGTTTTCCAGGCCAGGAAAACGGCGCTCACCGTGAGAAGCAGGATCAGCAGACTCTTGACATGCTCGATCCAGGTTCTGCTGCCGCTCATTGCTCCCGCTCCCTGAGCCTGGGCAGGCAGATATGCACCGTGGTCCCCTCCCCCAGCTTGCTCTCGATTCGGATAAGGCCATCGTGCCGCTTGACGATCTCATAGGCGATGGAAAGGCCCAGACCGGTGCCGCCCATGGCTCTGCTTCTGGCCTTGTCCACCCGGTAGAAGCGGTCGAAAATATGGGGGATATCCGCTTCGGGGATACCGATGCCTGTATCCCGGACCCGGACCTCCGCCACGGTCTCCGTCTGCTCCAGCTCCATGGTCACGCTGCCTCCCGTGGGGGTGTAGCGTACCGCGTTGGTCATGACGTTGATGATCACCTGTTCGATTCTGGCCCGATCGCCGTACACCCGCAGATGCTCCCCGGGAAGCGCCAGGTGCAGGTCGATCCCGTGCTTCTCCACGTCCAGCCGGATGGCCTCATACACGCTTACGGCGGATTCCGTCAAATCAAAGGGAGCCATGGTGAATTGCATCTCCCCCGCGTCGAAGCGGCTCAGGGCCAGCAGGTCCTGAACGATCTTCGTCATCCGGTCGCTCTCCCCCAGAATGACGTTCAGGAACCGCTTCTCCGTCTCGGGAGGCAGCTCACCGGCGGAGTCCACCAGGGTCTCCGCGTAGGAACGCACATTGGTGATGGGGGTGCGCAGCTCATGGGAGACGTTTGCGACAAATTCCCGGCGCATCTCGTCGCTGCGCCGCTGTTCCGTCACATCGTGCACCACCGCCAGGATCCCCCCCTGGGCCGCCTCCACGTGGAAACGGGCCAGGAACACGTCCAGGCTGCGGCTGCCGCTCTGCTTCTCCCCCTCGATCACTTCCTCGGCCCCCAGGCTCAGCACCCTGCTCAAAGGCGCAATGCCGCCGAAAACCGCGTCGAAGCGCAGAGAGTCGTCCTTCAAATCCACGTCCAGGAATCTCTCCGCCGCGGGATTGAACTGGATCACCGCCCCATCCCCGGAGAAGGCCACGATCCCGTCCGTCATGTGCAGGAACACCGTAGCCAGTTTGTTCCGTTCGTTTTCGATCACCAGCAGGGTGTCGTGCAGGCGGGAGGCCATATCGTTGAAGGTTTCGGTGAGCACGCCGATCTCATCTTCCCCCTGTACCGGGATCTTCTCGGAGAAATCGCCGTCGGCCATACGCCCCGCAGCCCGGGTCAGGCCCTGGATGGGCACCACCAGGGTCTTGGACAGGAGGATGGCCAGCAGTACGGAGATGATCAGGCCCACCAGCAGGGCCTCCAGGATGATGGTGAAAAGCTGCCGGGTCAGAGCGGTGACTGTCTGTTTATTATCCCGCACATAGACCACAAATTTATACTCCCCGCTCTCAATGGGAATCGCCACATCCATATAGGCGGCGTCGGCATCGCTGGCATAGCCCTCCGCCCCCGCCAGAGCGGTGACGATATTGGGGGTGAGCTCCAGTTCCTCCGTACTTCCGTCTCCGGCGGCCAGGAGCTTCCCCGTTTCCCCGGAGAGGATGTAGAAGCTGCGGACCCCCGCGTCGATGCCCAGGGAGCCGGAATAGGCGCTCATGACCTCCGCCATGCGCGTCTCCCCTGCCGGTCCCCCGGCGGCCTCCCGCAGGTCCGAAACGAAGGCGGCATTTCCGAAGACCTCCTGCATCTGTTGGTAGAAGCCGCCCAGGTAGAACTGCATCACGCCCCGAATCAGGAAGGCGCTGACCACCACCATCAGCGCGATGATCAGCAGCAGCAGGACAAAGACCAGCTTTGCCTGCAGCCCTCTTCGCATATGCCCTCGCCCCCTTTCCGGTCACGCTGACCTTTTATCAGTTCCCGCTGAGATAGTACCCCGCGCCCCGGCGGGTGCAAAGCAGGGTGGGATTGGCGGGATCATCCTCCAGCTTTTCCCGCAGACGGCGGACCGCCACGTCCACCCCCCGGGTATCCCCCCAGTACTCGTAATTCCAGACCTCCTGCATCAGGGTCTCCCGGGAAAACACCGTACCCACGGAGGAGGCCAGAAAGCTCAGAAGGGCGTACTCCCGCTGGGTGACCTCCACCGGCACGCCGTTTTTGAACACCTGCAGGCCCACGGTGTCGATGGTCAGGCTGCCCGCCCGAATCTGCCCCTCCTTCTGCGGGGTCCCCGTCTCCACAAGGGCGGCCTGGCGCCGGATATTGGTGCGCACCCGGGCCATGAGCTCCCGAACGGAGAAAGGCTTGGAGACATAATCATCCGCCCCCAGCTCCAGACCCATCACCCGGTCCGCTTCCTCCTCCCGGGCGGTGAGCATGATGATGGGGGTCAGTTTATCCTCCTTCCGCAGCTCCTGGCAGACCTGGAAGCCGTCCATTTCCGGCATCATCACATCCAGAAGGATCAAATCCGGGTCCTGGCTTCTGGCCTGGTTCAGGCCCTCCAGGCCGTCAGAAGCGGTGATGACCTCATAGCCTTCCTTTTCCAGATTGAACCGCAGGATATCCACGATATTCGGTTCATCGTCCACCACTAGCACGCGTTTACCCATTGCTGCCTCCCTTCCGCAGGAGCATGGTTTTCAGATAGATGGCCATGGTCTTTCCGTCCTCCACCTCGCCCCGGGCGATCCGGTCCTCCAGCTCTTCCAGGGGAATGGTCTCGCAGCGCAGGAACTCCCCCACATCCAGGTGCTGCTCACCGGGATGCAGGCCCTCCGCCAGATAGAGGTACAGCCGCTCCGTCAGGAAGCCGGGGGAGGTGCAGATCCAGCCCAGGTCGGTCCAGCGGTCCGCGGTGAAGCCGGTCTCCTCCTGCAGCTCCCGCTTCGCGGCAGGCAGGGGTTCCTCCCCCTTCTCCAGCTTTCCCGCCACAGCCTCCAGCAGGACCTTGCCCTGGGCATAGCGGAACTGGTGCACCAGAGTCACGTTCCCCTGTTCATCCACGGGAAAGATCACCACGCCACCGTTGGAGTGGACCAGCTCACGGATACCCTTTTTCCCGTCCGGCAGACGGATCTCATCCCGGGTGATGTGAAACACCCGGCCGGAAAATTTCTCCTCGCTGGTCAGCATGGTTTCCCTCAAATCCATGTGCCATTCTCCTTTCGGTTCAGCCGTTTTCTTCCTTCCACTTCTTCAAAGCCTCCGCCAGGGCGGTGTTCCCGCCCTGCTCCGGCTGCCGGGAAAGGTAACGCTGAACGTCCCGCTTGTTTCCCTGTTCTCCGGAGCTGCGGCGCTTTTCAAAGTCCGCCATGCGCTCCCGATACCCGCAGACGCAGACGAACAGGCGTTTGTCCGTCTCCCCCTTCTTGGGGGCCTGGCCCCGAAGCTCCATGCGCTTGTGGCAGTTGGGGCACCGGGCCTGGGTCTGGACGCTGAGGCTTTTGCGGTAGCCGCAGTCCCGATCCGGGCAGACCAGCATTTTTCCGCCCTTCTTGCCCTTGACCTCCAGCAGCAGCTTTCCGCAGTCCGGGCAGCGTTCCCGGCTCACGTTATCATGGACGTACGTTCCGTCCCCCGCCTTGACCCGGCCCACCAGCTGGGAGGCGTAGGTGCGCATCTCCCGGATGAAGGCGGCGGGCTGCTCCTTCCCGGCGGCGATGCCGCTGAGCCGCTTTTCCCACTGGGCGGTGAGCTCCGGGCTGCGCAGCTCCTCCGGGGCAAGGCTCACCACCTGCATCCCCTTGGAGGTGGGGATCAGGGTCTTGCCGTTTCGCTCCACATAGAAGGCGGAGAGCAGCTTCTCGATGATGTCCGCCCGGGTGGCGGGGGTGCCCAGGCCCCCGGTTTCCTCCAGGGTCCGGGACAGATCCCGGTCCTCCAGGGCGCTGCCGGGGTGCTCCATGGCGGTGAGAAGGGCGGCCTCCGTATACCGGGCCGGGGGCTTGGTCTGCCCCTGGTTCACCCGGGCCTGGCCCAGACGCAGCTTCTGTCCCTGGGTCAGGCTGGGGAGCGCCTGTATGGGTTCCTCATCCTCCCCCTCCTCGTCCTCCAAGGTCATGCTGCCGTAGGCGGCCTTCCACCCCTCCTGGAGCGTCCGTCTGCCCTTGGCGGTGAGGGTCTCCCCCTGGCAGCGCAGGGTGAGGGTCAGGTCCTCAAATTCCATGGGCGGCAGCAGCACCGCCAGGAACCGGCGGGCGATCAGGTCGTAGATGTTCTGCTCCGGGCCGGTCATCTCCCGGTATTCCGGGGGCTGCTCCGTGGGAAGGAGGGCGTGGTGGTCCGTCACCTTGGCGTTGTTCACCAGAAAACGGGTCTGGATCGGCCGCTGGCGCATCAGAGTGTTCACCAGGGCGTTGTAAGGTCCGCCCCGGAGGGATTGAAGCCGCTCCGGCAGGGTGGGCACCACGTCCTCGGGGATATACCGGGAATCGGTGCGGGGATAAGTGACCACCTTGTGCCGCTCATACAGGCTCTGGAGGATGGAAAGGGTCTCCTTTGCGCTGTAGGCGTATTTCTTGTTGGCGTCCCGCTGCAGCTCCGTCAGATCATAGGCGGCGGGCGGCGGGGTCTGGCGGAACTTCTTCTCCACCCGCTCCACCGTGGCCTCCGCGCCGCTGAGCCTGGCCGCCAGCTTCTCCGCCTCTTCCCGCTCTCCCATGCGTCCCCCGTCCTTACGGTTCAGGGTGAAGCCCTGCTCCGCCTTCACGGTGACGGTATAGTAGGGCTTGGGTACGAAGCGGCGGATCTGCTCCTCCCGTGCCACCAGCATGGCCAGGGTGGGGGTCTGTACCCGCCCGGCGGAGAGGGATGCCCCGTACCGGCAGGTGAGGGCTCTGGTGACGTTCAGGCCCACCAGCCAGTCCGCCTGACTGCGGGCCTCCGCGCTTTGATACAGGTTGTCGAATTCCGACGCGGGACGGAGGGAGCGGAAGCCCTCCCGGATGGCCTTCTCCGTCTGGGAGGATATCCAAAGGCGGCTGGTTTTTCCCTTCCAGCCCGCCTTTTCCATGATCCACCGGGCCACCAGTTCCCCTTCCCGGCCCGCGTCCGTGGCGATCACCAGCTCGCTGACGTCCGGGCGGCGCAGGAGGCCCTGCACCACCCGAAACTGTCTTCCCGTTTCCGGGATCACCACCAGCTTGCGCTTATCCGGCAGCATGGGCAGAGTTTCCAGGTCCCATTTCTTATACTTGGCGTCATACTCCTCCGGGTCCGCCAGGGTGACCAGGTGTCCCAGAGCCCAGGTTACGATATACCGGTCCCCCTCCAGATACCCGTCCCGTCCCTGTCGGGCGCCCAGATACCGGGCCAGCTCCTTGCCCACAGAGGGCTTTTCCGCCAGTACCAGAGTCTTTCCCATGCTTCCGTTCCTTTCCCTTTACTTCTTCAGGGCTTCCACCAGCCGGTCGGCGGCCAGGCGCACATACGCCTCGGAGGTCGCCAGGTTCAGGCGGATATGGCAGTCCTTCTTCCCCAGCTCCACCGCCAGGGCATCGCCGCTGCTCCGGCTCTCCTTGGGGAAGAACTGATGGCCCCAGTCCACCGCCAGCTTGCACTGCTTCAGCACCACATCCTCCAGCTTGTCCCGGCCCACATAGGGAGCCAGGTCGATCCACTGGAGATAGGTGCCCTCCAGGGGGGTGATCACCGCCTCCGGCAGACCGGCCCCCAGGGTCTCCTCCACGATGCGCACGTTATTCCGCAAATGCTCCAGGCACCCGTCCAGCCATTCCCGGCCGCCCCGGTAGGCGGCTTCCACCGCCACGTAGCCGGTCATGTTGGAGTTGATGCCGGTAAAGGGCTTGCAGTAGGTATCATACTTCTTCCGCAGCTCGGGATCGGGGATGAGGATCATGGAATGGGAAAGGCCCGCCAGGTTGAAGGTCTTGGAGGCGGCGGTGAGGAGCACCGCAAACTTCTCGCAGGGGTAGGCGGAGAAGAGGGGCACATGCTTGCCGGAGATTTCCAGATCGTGGTGGATCTCGTCGCTCACCACATAGACGCCGTGCTTCTCGCAGATCTGCAGCATCTTCGCCAGCTCTTCCTTCTTCCAGATACGGCCCACAGGGTTGTGGGGGGAGCAGAGGATGAAAATTGTGACCTTTTCCCGGATGATGGTATCCTCAAATTCCTGGAAGTCCGGCGTGTACTGCCCCTTTTCCTCCTTCAGCATGCAGCAGACCAGACGGCGGCCGGTATCCTCTGCGGCGCTCATGAAGGGGTAGTAGCAGGGGCTGAGGATCATGCAGGCGTCCCCGGGCTGGGTCAGGGCTCCGATGGCCCGATAGATGCCGCACACCACACCGGGGGTGTAGCGGATCCACTCCGGCTTCACGGTGAGACCGTGCCGCTCCTCCTCCCACTTGATGAAGCTCTGGTAGTAGCTGGGGGAAGGAAAGCTGTAGCCATAGGTATTCATCTTGGCCAGCTTGGTCATGGCCTCCTCCACGCTGTCCGGGCAGCGGAAGTCCATATCCGCCACCCACATGGCGATGAGATCGCCGCCGCCGAAGCCGCGGGCCATGCCGTCCCACTTCGCGCAGCCGGAGCCGCGCCGGTCCCAGTAATACTTTTTCTCAAAATCAGTCATTTTTTCTTCTCCCGATCATCGGATAAAGTTGGTGAATACCATGGGCTCCAGGGGAGGATAGGTGATCCCGGCCTTCTTGCCCAGGTCGATGCACTTCAGCATCCAGGCCATATTGCGGCCCAGGGTGCGCATGATCTGCATGCCCTCCTTGTCCTGCTTCACCTGCTCCGGGTTGGAGCCGTGTACCACGTTCCAATACTTGCTGCTGACAATGGGCATGCCCGCGATGGTGAAGTACTTGTTCAGCACGTCGAAGGAAGCGGTGCCGCCGCTCCTGCGGCAGCTCACCACCGCCGCGGCGGGCTTGCCCGCCAGGGGCTTGGCGCAGTAGAAGATCCTGTCCATGGCGGAGAGCAGATTCCCCGCGGGACTGGAGAAATGCACGGGGGACCCGAAGATGACGCCATCCGCCTCCTCCAGCTTGTCGATCAGGGCATTCAGCCCGTCCCCTTCCCCGAAAACGCAATGTCCGTTCCTGGCCTTGAAGCAGCCGCCGCAGGCGACGCAGCCGTTGATGGGCTTATTTCCCAGCCAGTAAATCTCCGCTTCTATGTCGTTTTCCCGGAGCTGAGAGGCGATCTCCTCCAGGGCGGTATAGGTGCAGCCGTGCTCATTGGGGCTGCCGTTGACCAATATGACCTTCATCCTTCTTCCTCCCGTACCTCAAATTCAGGCTTTTCATGGAAAACGGGGGCGGCGACAAGCGCCGCCCCCGCGGTCAAAGTGATATGGGATTACTGATAGTTGTCGTAGATGTCGCCCAGGAACTTGGCGGCGTCCTCAACGGTGAGCTCCTTGTCCACGTATACGGGGCACTTGGGCCACAGGTGACGGGCGGCCACCACCAGGGGAGCGCCGTCCACGACCTGCTGACGGGTGGCGCCGTATTCCTTCAGGGACTTGACCTTGCAGGCCCGCATCATCTGACGGATCACGGTGCCGATCTTCTCGGCGACCTCCAGGTTGGTCTCCTTGCCGGTGAGCTCCACACGCATGGCCTCGGCGATCTTCTTGATCTCCACGGGCACATAGTCCGCCATGATCTTCAGCAGCTCG
>JAEEGL015245682.1_pt1 | contig 14024 bp, 12 predicted proteins | sample 9134231 | NCBI WGS metagenome assembly JAEEGL01 (sample SAMN16246548, study PRJNA631951) | gut metagenome | biome: gut microbiome; feature: rumen; material: fiber-attached | host: Bos | place: Iran: Karaj | collected 2018-10
AAATTCAATATGCAAATCAAACATTTGAAGGGGATACATTAAAAGTTTACCGTTGTTATGATAATGTTTTTTCTATTCAAAGCAATGGCAAAACCGTTGTTAATTGCACAATCTGTGCCTGAGATGTTTTGATGAAATATTGACTTATTATCTGTTGGGTGATAACATAATCAGCAACAATAAAGGTTTTTCTATGACACCAACAAAAGCAAAATTGTTAGCAAGTGCAACACGAATGTTTGCAGAACATGGATTTGATGGGGTGTCTACGCGTGATTTGGTTACGATATCCATGGTAAATTTGTGCTCTATTAATTATTATTTTGGTTCCAAACAAAAACTGTATGATGCGGTTATTGATAGCATAGTTGATAATGTTAAAGAAAACTTTATTACAAAGATAGATGAATACAAAACAAAAAACATTCCTGCCATAGATAAAATAACATTTATAATTAGCGAATTTTTTGATTATTTATTTTCAAATAAAATATCAAATTCTATGGTTATGATTTTATTTCGTGAATTGTTAAATAAATCTGTTGGTGGCGACAGAATATACAACGAAATAATGGAACCATTACAAAAAAAGTTTGTAAATTTGATAATTGAAGCAACTGGCACGGATAAGCAAACTGCATATATTCAGACCCAATGTTTGTTTAGTCATTCTATATTTTTTCGCTTGATGCAAAATAAAGAAAATTATTCTGAAAACTTTTTGAAAAAAATAAAAAAACAACTGAATAAAAATTGCAAAATATTATTAACAACGAAAACTGATTTGTAAAACTAAGTTAATTCGTATGAGTTTTCTATCAAGTTTTGGATGTTTTTCATTGGTAATGTTCCGTCCAGTAATATTGTAATCCAATGATTTTTGTTCATGTGATATGCTGGTAAAATACCTTTTACACCACGAAAAAATTCCGCATCACTTGTTTTCACATTTATAAAATCAACCTCGCCATTGCCAGATAGTTTCAAAACACTGCGCGGAATGGTGCCTATTAACGCAAACCATTTATTGTTGTTCTTGTGCCTAAATATGCAATGTGTTGGATAACGCCTCCACAGATATTCTGGGGAAGCGTTATATTTTTTATCTATGAATTTTATGATTTCCTGTTTCATTACATTTGTTCATCTGCCCAGGTTTTTAATTCTTCCATGGTAACATCGTTTGAAAAACGCTTGCCAGTCAATACTTTTGCATTTGGTGCCAACGATTGCAGGTTTGCACCATAATCACCGATACCACTACTGCCTGATGTCACAAACGGAATAACTGTTTTTTCGGCAAAATCATAACTTTCAATAAATGTATCCATAATGGATGGTTCGCGACCCCACCAAATTGGTGAACCAACGAAAACAATCTTGTATTGTGAGATGTCGTCTATTTTTGATGCGATTGCAGGTCTGGAAGTTTTATCACCCATTTCAACGGAGGTGCGGCTTTGGTCGTTTTGCCAATTCAAATCTTCGGATGTGTACAGTTGTTCAGGTACGATTTCGAACAAATCGGCGTTTATTGCGGTTGCCAATTTTTCGGCGACAGATTTTGTGTTTCCTGTGGCACTGAAATACGCAACTAATATTTTACCATTTGTATCATCAGCTTTTGCATTTGTAAACACTGCACAAAACAACATTAAAACAGGTAATAATTTTTTCATTTTATCTCCCCCTTTTTATAAACTTTCACCCAATGCACGTGCTTCAGCTAATTTTTCAGGTGTTTTGTTTGTAGAATTATCAGCCGTCACAATACCTTTATCAGATATTCCCATATAACCAATCATATCTTTGTATTGTGCGATTGCGCCAGCATAAACATTTGGCGAATATGATGACAATAACAATGCACTATACTTTGCTTTTTCTGGGTGGTTAATTGCATAAAAACGATGAATAACAGATTCCAATTGTGCAGACATAATGAAATAATAAATTGGTGATGCAAATACAATCATATCGGCATCTTGAACCAATGGATAAATTTCTTGCATATCATCTTTTTGGACACATTGGCCATTGTTGCGTTTGCAGAAATTACATGCCATACAACCATTTACTTTTTTGTGTGCAACATCTATGACATTTACTTCGTGTCCTTTGGATTCTGCACCTTCTTTGAAAGCGTTTACCAGTGCAACAGTGTTGCCGTTTGGTGTTGGACTGCCATTTAACACAAGTATTTTCATGATTTATCCTTTTATTTCAGATTTGTTTTAAAGAATTGTTCCATTTTATCAAATGGTATTACGTCCATTTTGTAATACAGGTCTGTATGATTTGCACCTGGGATAATCAACAATTCTTTATTATTGCCAGTCAGTTTTTTGAACGCATCTTCACTGAAATAGCGGCTGTGTGCTTTTTCGCCATGTATCATCAACACAGGATTTTTGATTGTATCTGCATATGTCAATATCGGCATTGTAATCAAAGACAACCCAGATGTTGCATTCCAACCACGTTGTGAACCAACTGAACGTTTATGATAGCCAAGTGGCGTTTTATAAAATGCCACATAATCTTTCACAAATTGTGGTGTATCATCTGTCAAAGTTTCTGGTTCCGGTAATGGTGCAGATTTTGCAATCTTGCCAGATTTTGCATCGGCTGTTCTTTGATTGTTCATTTGAACGCGTTCGGCATATAATTGTTCCGCGGTTTTTGTATCGTTATAATCATGTGCAGAAACACGTGTCATATCATACATTGTTGATGTGACAGTCGCTTTGATACGCGTATCCATAGCATTTGCATTTAATGCGAAACCACCAAAACCACAAATACCGATAATACCAATTTTGTTTTCATCTACATATGGCAAAGTCACTAAATAATCAACGGCCGCAGAAAAATCTTCGGTATTTATATCAGGGGACGCGACATCACGAATTTTGCCACCACTTTCGCCTGTAAAGGATGGGTCGAAAGCCAAAGTCACAAAACCACGGTTTGCCATTTCTTGTGCATAGCGACCGGATACTTGTTCTTTGACTGCACCAAATGGGCCAGATACAGCAATCGCAGCATGTTTTTGTGTTTTATCTATGTTTTTTTGCATATATAAATCGCCAACTAAATCAACACCATAGCGATTTGTAAAATGCACTTTCTGGGTTATAACCTGTGGATTTTTATCAAAAGTTTTATCCCATTTAGTGCCAGAAAACATAAAATATCCAGCGATTCCAAGTACGATGATTGCTAATACAATTGTCCATTTCATTTTTAACTCCTTTCTTTTTCTCAATATACAGAATATAAGAAATTTTTGCAAGTATATAAAAATTGACAATCATTATTTTTGTAATATTATTTTGCAGAATAAAAAGGATAATTGTGTCAGATTTTACAGAATCTTTTGACGGTCATATAACGATAAAATCAGATGGGGTATTTATCGGTGGAAAACTAACTAGCCAATACCTGGGCAATGAAATACGTTTTTTGCCTGATGTTGTAAGTGGGTTTGTCAATATACAAAAAGCATCACCTAATATCAGCGAAATACACGTAATGTCATCAATAACAGAAAGGGGAGATTACGTGTATGGAAATCCATCAAATCAACATGGGGAACATTCTTGGTGTAGATTAGTGTTTAACAACGGCAGGGTAAGTTCGTGGTTTTATGTCAGTATGTATCATTCAAAAGAAATATGTGCGGCAGAATGTGTCTCTGATTGTGTGAATCGTATTCGTTATAACACTGGATTTAGAGCAAAGATGTGTGATGATAAATTGGCTTTGCGTGCCTTGGTGGAAGTGATTAAAGAAAAAGATATAGATCTACCTAAACTGGTTGGTCAGTCGGTGGATTTATATGGTGTTAAAATCATATTTGAAAAAAGTACCCAGAAAACAAAATAAAATGCCCATTTGGGCTTTTTTTTTATCTTTGACCAAAGTTGTGATTTTTGCTATAATATGTGTATGATAAAATCGGAACAATTGAATAAAAATATTACCGCTATATATAAAAAATACGCGCCAAAAAACATGAGTCTGGCGCAATTTACTGCAATGATTGAAAAAGATCCGGAATTGTTAGATGCAATTGGTGGTGAATTTTCTAGCATGAATCCAGAATTAGCACAAGATTTTAAGAGTGCTCGTACAGAAGGCGGAATGTCTGTTAATGATTTCAGGTTTAAATTGCAACAATTTATGAACGAAGATGCTATAAATCAGGTTGCGCTGAAATATGCAAAAACATATGCAGATATAATTTGTTCTGATGATGATATTTTAAAGTCAGTATGGACTTTTGATGCTTTGACCAAAAAACAAAAAAAAGATTTAGCATGTAAACTTATAAAGGGAATAAATAAACATTTTGGAATTGAAGATAAAATAAAGGTCTTTGTTGACAAGCCTTCTGTGAAAATGATGCTGATGGACATAGCAATTGATATCGCATTGAAAGTGATTAAAAAAATTGAACGTAAAGATTATTACAAATTAAAGCGTCGTGGATATTACAATGATATTACCAAAGAAATAGGCGTATTAAAATACGAAGATTTTATAGATTTTATGGGAATACTTAGCCACGAATATGGACATTTTATTGATCATAAATACCCGAATTTAGGGATGTTGGGATCTCAGATATCTTTTTATGGAAATGCTGTTTATTCTTCCATAGAAGGTACAGAAATATATGATGCCAATCCAACAGAAAAAAGTTCCGCTAAAATAGCTGAAATAGTTGAAAAACATTTGGAACGGATGTTGGCGGAACAAACTGTCAAGAAACCGGAAATTTATGTGCAATCATTAAGAATTTTGGTTGATTATATTAAGACTCAAATTGCCTCAATGAATTTTCAATATAGAAAGGAATTTAAGGCAATTGAAAAGGCTGAACAAGAATATGACAATATCAGGGAAGATTTCTTTCATAGGCTTTATAATGATGAAGCTATTGAAAAATTATCAAACGAAGAATATGGCAAAGCAGGGGCAAGGATAGAACAAATTCCAGCTGTGAAAGACAAGGTAAAAACGCTTCGTAATTTAAAATTAGCAATACCTTTAAGATATCATGAATTAGAATCTGATTTAAGATATTACAACGTGTTAATAAATGCATACGATAGTGACAAAAAGCGGTTTTATGGTTTGCTTGGCGTATCAAAAGAATATTAATTTTTTATTTGCTTGCTTTATTTTTTTTGAAAACATATAATCTCTTCAAACGAAAGGAGAGGTTAGATGAAAATATCTGAAAAATTCAAAAATTTACCAACTTTTTGGGTTCTGATTATGGCGTTTGGTATCGCGCTTGGGGGATTTTTTATCGGTAATGGTGTATATAAATCTATGGCGCGCAGAACAGTAACCGTAAAGGGACTTGCTGAAATGGATGTTGTCGCTGATACTGCGATTTGGAATATTAAATTTAATCGTGTTGGTGGCGATTTAGCAAAGGTTCAATCTGCTATCGACAGTGATATTCAAAAAACACATAATTTCTTGATTGATAATGGTTTCCACGAAGATGAATTACAAAATTTGCGTATAACAGTGCGCGATAAATTCGCCGGGTACAGTGATGCTCAACGTAATGGTCAAGACAGCAGTGACAGATATGTTAGTGAAACCGGTGTTATGGTGCGTTCTGATTCCGTAGATTTAGTTGATGGTGTATCGCGTAAAATGGGCGACCTGGTGCGTCAGGGGGTAACAGTAACCGAAGATTATGCAGGACCGATTTATGTGTTTAACGGTCTTAATGATATCAAAATTAAAATGATAGAAGAAGCAACTAAAAATGCAACTGCTGCAGGGGAACAATTCGCCAAAGATGCAAATGCTAAATTGGGAAAAATTCAATCTGCTAACCAAGGATTGTTCAGTATAACGGCACGTGATCAAACAGATGCATGGTCAGATAATGAAAAGCAGTCTATAAATAAGCGTGTTCGTGTGGTATCAACAATAACGTTTTATCTCAGATAAAAAATCGCCCAAACGGGCGATTTTTAATTTTATATCTTGCACCGTGATTTTTGTTTTTCTATAATGTGATTATGGCAAAAACAGCAGACCTTTTTATTCGCGCAGAACACGCAGATTTATTGAAAAAATTAAATGCGTGGGATGTTGCTTACCATCAAAATGATGCACCGATTGTAGATGATGCAACATACGATACCGCGAAATCACGAATATTGGAAATAGAATCTGAATATCCAGAATTGGCGGTAAATGGTTTTTCAACACATGTTGGTGCGGCTGTATCGGCAAAATTCAAGTCTTTTCCGCATGTTGTACCGATGCTTTCCATATCGGATGTTTTTAATGAAAACGAAGTAAGTGATTGGTTTAAAAAGTTGGCAAGCAACGATTTGTTTGTTGAATTAAAAGTTGATGGTCTTTCTTTTGCAGCACGATATGAAAATGGTGTTTTGGTTCGTGGTCTTACACGTGGCAGTGGCACAATGGGGGAAGATATTACTGCGAATTTGAAAACTATACCAGATATCCCACAAAAATTGTCTGGCGATTTTCCATCTGTGATAGAGGTTCGTGGTGAAGTTTATATGTCGCGTGCTGATTTTATCGCGTTAAATGAAAGTTCTGCTAAAAAATTTGCAAATCCACGTAATGCCGCGGCTGGTTCTCTGCGTCAATTAAATCCGAATATAACAGCATCACGCAAATTAAGTGCATTTGGTTATACTTACGGTGATTTATCAGAACGTACATGGAATACGCAATCAGAATATTTTGAAAAATTGGAATCTTGGGGTTTCAAAACCACTAAACAGTGGGCACGCAGATTAGATTCTGTTTCTGGAATCCAAGATTTTTATAATGAAGTTATGTTAATACGTGATGAAATTCCTTTTGATATTGACGGGTTGGTGATAAAGGTAAATTCTGTCGCAATTCAAGAAAAAATGGGCGCGCGTGCAAACAGTCCGCGTTGGGAAATTGCTTATAAATTTCCTGCGGCGCGTGGAATTACTAAATTGAACGGAATAACTATTCAGGTTGGACGTACTGGGGTTTTGACACCTGTGGCTGAATTAGAACCAATTAATATTGGTGGTGTTTTGGTTTCTCGTGCTACTTTACACAATTCTGACGAAATTGCGCGTTTGGGTGTAAACGTTGGGGACAAGGTCGTTGTACAAAGGGCAGGTGATGTTATTCCACAAATAGTTGCGGTCGCAGAAAAAGGCGAAAATAATACACATTTTGCTTTTCCAGATATTTGCCCGGTATGTGGTGGTGCTGTGGTGCGCGAGAGTGGCGCGGTCGCATATCGTTGTGTAAATTCTTTGTCTTGTCCGGCACAAATTCGTGGTGAATTGGAACATTTTGTATCGCGTCATGCTTTTGATATCGAAGGCTTGGGTACAAAACAGATAGAATTATTTACAAAATTAGGATGGATAACTCAGGCGGCAGATATATTTACATTGATTGAAAGACATGGTGCAGAATTGCGCAAAATGGATGGTTTTGGTGTTAAATCGGTATCAAATTTAAAAGAATCTATTGAACGTGCGCGTAATATTGATTTACATCGTTTAATTTATGCAATTGGAATTCCAGACGTTGGTGAAGTTACCGCTAAAATATTAGCACGTGAATTTGGAAATTTAGACAATCTGCGTGCCGCAGCTTCTTGGCGTTTGATAGAAATTGACGGCATCGGCGATGTGATGGCTAATGAAATAGTATCTTTTTTCAAAGACGAACATTCGTCCGGCGCATTAAATAATTTATTGCAATATATAAACATCAAAAATCCGACACAAAAAGTAAGTGTAGATGGACCATTGAAAGATAAACGTATTGTGTTAACTGGCGCGTTGACTAAATATACGCGTGATGAAGCCAAAGAAATACTGGAAAATATGGGTGCACGTGTCCAAGGAAGTGTATCATCAAAAACAGACATTGTGATTGCGGGGGCGGATGCGGGTTCTAAATTGACAGATGCAAAAAAATTGGGTATAACAATATGGAGCGAAGACGATTTTGATAAATCAATCGGGGAGAGATAAGGTGCAAAAACAGCAAGATTACAACGACACAGAAAACAAAAAACGCAAAAAGCCAAAACGTTCGTTTCGGGCGCGTGTGCTGATTTTCTTTTTGAATTTGTTTTTAGTGCTGGTTGCAGGCTGTGGGCTTTATGTGTTGTTTGTGTTTTTGCAAATGCCATCGCTTGATTCTGTGTTGCATGAAACACGTGAACCAGCTATAATTTTTATGGACAAAGACGGTCGTGAAATTCGTGCAGATAATCGTATAATGGGTGCCGCGGTTTCTGTTGATAATTTGCCACCATATGTATGGCAATCTATTGTTTCTATTGAAGATAAACGTTTCTTTAAGCATGGTGCAATATCTTATCGTGGTACATTGCGTGCTGTCTTTGTAAATTTGTTTAATGGGCGTTTTGCAGCAGGTGGTTCCACGATTACACAGCAAACTGTAAAAAATATCTTTTTATCGAGAGACAAAAAGGTTTCACGTAAAATCCAAGAATTAATATTGTCTATGTGGTTAGAAAACAGATTTACAAAAAATCAAATCTTGGATTTATATATGAACAGAATTTCTCTTGTTGGTGGTATGCGTGGTATTGATGCGGCAGCAACAAATCTGTTCGGTCATGGGGCAAAAGAATTGACTTTGGCAGAATCTGCCCAAATCGCAGCGATGTTGAAGGCACCGACTGTTTACAGTCCTTTAAAAAATCCAGATAAAAACATTAAACGTGCAAAGATAATTTTAATGGAAATGGCAAAACAAGAATATATTACTTTGGATCAAGCAAACAATGCGATTCAAAACTTAAAGCCTGCACCACAAAGGTCTGATAAAAATATGTATAGGTACTGGACCGATTATGTAAAAGATGAAGTGGAATCGCGTCTTGGTGAAATAAATCAAGATTTATATGTTTATACTACATTAGATAGTGATTTACAGAAACGAGTCGCTGTATCTTTGTCTGCTAATGTCGGCGAATATCAAGGTGCGATTGTTGCTATTTCGCGTGATGGTGCAATGCGCGCAATGGTTGGTGGCGATAATTATCAGGTCAGTCAATTTAACCGCGCAACTGCAATGCGTCAACCAGGGTCTGCTTTTAAGCCTGTTGTATATTTGGTTGCTTTGGAAAACGGTATGACACCAGAATCTTATGTAAATGATTCACCTTTTTCTGTTGGTGATTACAATCCAAAAAATTATGATGAACGTTATTATGGTGGAATAACCTTGGCGACAGCATTTGCTAAAAGTGTGAATTCGGTTCCGTTAAAATTAACCAAAGAATATGGCATAGACACTGTTTTGAATATGGCGGCACGTTTAGGCGTGGGCAGCAATCTTAAACGCGAATATTCAACTGTGTTGGGTGCTTCGGAAATGAGTTTAATAGATTTAACAACGATTTATTCTGTGATATGGAACGAAGGAAAATCTGTTCATCCGTTTGCGATTACGAAAATCAAAGATTCTACGGGTAATGTTTTGTATTCTCGCGATCCATCTGAAGTAATAACAGTATTGCAACCACAAACGGTAGATTATATGCAACAGTTATTACAAGAAGTTGTAACCAAAGGTACTGGTAAACGTGCATATACCCCTGATGTGTTGGGCGGAAAGACGGGAACCAGTAATGATAATCGTGATGCGTGGTTTGTTGGTGCGACTAAAGATTATGTTTTGGGTGTTTGGGTTGGTCATGACGATGCACAACCGATGGATTCAAAAGTTACAGGTGGCACATTACCGGCTACAATTTTCCATGAAATTGTAAAATAAAGATATTGATTTTTTTCTGATTTTTGTGCAACACTATTTCGTGTAGGATAAAGGGAATAAATTCATGTCTTTAACAAAGTTTGCAGATATTACATCTTTGCCAAAATCTTTATGGCGATTTTATTGGGAATATGGTTTTAATAATTATAAGTCGTTACTTTTATTATGGATGTTGGCATTTTTATTTGTATCGCTTGGTGACGGTGTCTTTTTTCCGAATTTTCAACGTTGGGTTGTTGCTATATTTGAAACCCCAATTCCAGAAGGGGTCAGTTTGCTCCAACACGCTATGCCAACGATTATATTGATTACGGTAATAAATGTTATTTTAACAATAGGTTTACTTATACATTTAACGGTATCTTCGCGTATACAACCTGTGATGCGGAACAAGATATCAGAAACACTGACTGGATATACATATCAACAATCTATGTCTTTTTGGGCTAACAAAATGTCTGGTTCTATAAATAATCAGATAGAATACATAGAAAAAGGCGCTTTGGCTTTTTACGATTTGTTTGAAGTTATTTGTTTAATAGCAGTGGTTTTAATAAATGGAACCCTGCTGTTTACAATAAACAGGTATGTGGCATTTCTTTTCATTTTCGCAATAATTTTTAGAATTTGGTATGCTTGGTTATTAAGAAAGAGAGTAAAGCAGGCAAGTGAAGATCTTTCTTCTGCTAGCAGTAAATTAAGTGGCAAAATGGTGGATAGTTTTTCAAATTATTCAATTGTAAAATTGTTTTCTGGAATAAATAAAGAACAACAGGCTTTACAACAACCTCGTCATGAAAAAATTCAAAAAGATATATATTCAAAATATACAACGCGTTTATTTTGGGGTGTTCCAGGTGTTTTATGGGATTTAATGTTTGGTGCGACGATATTATTTTCATGTATTCTTTATCAACGTGGTCAAATGGCTGTTTCTGAGATTATTTATACTATATCGGTATATATGAGTGTTATGTGGCGTATTTCGTATATAATAAACAAATTTCCAGAAATTATAGACAAAACGGCTGCGGCAAAAAAAGCATACAAAGACTTAGTTGTGCCGTTAGCAATTGTTGATAAAGAAAATGCAAAAAAATTAAAAGTTGCCAAGGGTGGCATAGAATTCAAAAATGTTTATTTTAAATACAGAAACAAATATGTCTTAAAAGATTTATCTTTGGTTATAAAACCTGGCGAACGGGTTGGGATTGTGGGAACCAGTGGTGCGGGAAAAACAACCTTGGTAAATTTGTTGATGCGTTTTTATGAGCCACAGCACGGGAATATTATGATTGACGGTCAAGATATTGTTGATGTAACCCAAAATTCTTTGCGTGAAAATATTGCTTTTATTCCGCAAGATCCAACAATGTTTAACAGAACAATAGGGGAAAATATCGCATATGGTAAATTTGAAGCATCAATAAAAGAAATTCGAAATGCGGCTAAGAAAGCATCTGCGGACAAATTTATAATGGACACAGAAAAAGGCTATGATTCAATCGTTGGGGATAGGGGAATTAAATTATCTGGTGGACAGCGTCAAAGAATTGCAATTGCGCGCGCTTTCTTGAAAGACGCACCGATTTTAGTGCTGGACGAAGCAACTTCTGCATTAGATAGCGAAACAGAAAGAACGATACAAAAATCTTTTGAAACATTGTCTCGCGGCCGTACCACAATTGCGATAGCACACCGTTTGTCTACATTGCGTAATATGGATAGAATAATAGTGTTGGACAAAGGAATTATTGTCGAAGAAGGTACGCACAACCAATTGTTGCGCAAGAAAGGCAAATATTACGGTTTGTGGAAAATGCAATCAGGGGGCTTTTTCCAAGAAAAATAATTTGATTTGCTTTTTATTTTATGTGGTGCTATGCTTAACCCTTGCAAGAGAAAAGTAAAAAATGTCGGTCAAAGCAAAACGTTTTTTCAAGAGACTTATTAGTTATGCAGGTATCGTTTTCTTTATAGTTGCAGCAGCCATGCTTTATTGGCAATTGCGCAATTATTCATTGATGGATATTGCCCGTGCATTATGGAATATACCTTTTACTAATTTGGTTTTGGCGTGTATTGCGTGCTTTTTGGGTTATGTCGCATTATCGCTTTACGATTATTTGGCGTTGGATTATGTAGGACGTAAAGTTTCTTGGTGGAAATGGATGTTGGCTGGGATGTTGGGATTCGCAATCAGTAATAATGCTGGTCATGCGGTGGTCAGTGGTGGTGCGATAAGATATCGTTTATACACACGTTGGCGTGTTCCTGGTTCTGACATTATAAAAATGTTAACTTTTTCTGGTTTTACGTTTTTTCTTGGCTATGCTGCGATTGCGGTAATTGGATACTTTTTGGTACCATCTGATATGTTCTCACAAAGTGCGGGTGCTTCATTTGGTGTAAATGGATTGTTTATTATGTGTATGTCTGTTTTGTTGGCGTACTATGCGATATCAATCATGTTTAAAAACAAAAGTATTCGTATTGGTGGAATAAAGTTTTCTATACCGTCGTTTAGTGTATCTATGGTTCAAACCCTTTTGGGTATAATGGATGCGCTTTGTGCTGGTTTGGTGCTTTATTTTTGTATAACGCCGTATATGGAAATGCCCTTTGGTGTTTTCATAGGTCTTTATGTTATAGCAATGGTAGCAGGTGTTTTCAGTCAGGTTCCTGGCGGAATAGGGGTTTTTGAAACTGTATTTATGATGGCTTTGCCTGAAACAGTTGACAGGGCGAATATTTTTGGTGCATTGCTTGCATACAGAATAATTTATTACGTATTGCCTTTGATTGGTATTGGTGGTGTATTTTTTGCTTATGAACGTGCACTGCGTGCGCGTATGAAACGTTGGTTAGCAGAGGCGAAAAACAAAATACCACACATTCCAATGCCACATAAAAAACATAAAACAGAAGATAACAATTAAAAACACCTTGCCTTTAGGACTCTGGTCTGATATTCTTTATGGCGTTGTATAAAATGGGGTAAGATAGTGTTTGTTTTATCACTTTTTACATTGATTCGAGTCGCGCTTTTTCTTATCGTTGCGTGCATCCTTGGCATGGGCGTTGAGGCCCCATGGGAACGGATTATGTCCATTTTTTACACCCACAACACAAAAGGATTATTAAATGTCAAAAAAGATATATGTGGATGCGGTGCATCCCGAAGAAACACGGGTGGTGGTGGTCGATTCCTCTACGAATCGTGTGTCTGATTTTGACGTAGAAACAACAACTAAACCTCAGATAAAAGGCAATATTTATCTGGCAAAGGTTATACGTGTTGAACCGTCATTACAGGCTGCTTTTGTAGATTACGGGACTGGTAAAAATGGTTTCTTGCCATTTTCTGAAATTCACCCTGATTATTATCAGGTCACACCTGAACAAAAGAAGAAATTATTGGAATTGGCACATGCTAATATCGTTGATGACGACGATGACCCTGATGATGAAGCGGACGAAGTCGCAGAATACGATGATCACAGTGCGGGCGAAGATAATAAAGAATTTCTTAAACGCGCACGTGAATTCAAAATTCAAGATGTTATAAAACCTAAACAAATCTTGTTAATTCAAGGTGTAAAGGAAGAACGCGGACAAAAGGGCGCATCAATGACAACTTATTTGTCATTGGCGGGTCGTTTTGCGGTCTTGATGCCTAATTCCAGAAAACGCAACAGTTATGGTATTTCTAAAAAGATAGCAGACAAAGCAGAACGTGCGCGTTTGCGTGAAATTTTGCACAGTTTGAAGATACCAAAGGGTATGACAGTAGTGTTGCGTACTGCGGCAATGGGTGCCGGTAGTGACGATATCACAAAGGATTACGAATACTTAACAGCACTTTGGAACGATATCCGTAAAACTACATTGGAATCTGTCGCACCAGTAATAATTCATACCGAAGATTCTTTGCTTCGTCGTGTTGTTCGTGATTTCATCACAGACAAAGAAGACGTTATGTATGTCCAAGGGGCAGAGGCTTTTGAAGAAGCGAAAACTTATTTCCAACAAATGTATGGTCGTGCACCGCGTAAACAATTGGTTCAATACAAAGATACAGCGGTCCCATTAATGACCAAGGCTGGGGTTGAAAAACAACTAGAAGGTTTACATGGACCATATGTTGTTTTGCCATCTGGCGGTTCTATTGTTATCAATCAAACCGAAGCAATGGTGACAATTGA
>JAEEGL011339477.1_pt1 | contig 14023 bp, 10 predicted proteins | sample 9134231 | NCBI WGS metagenome assembly JAEEGL01 (sample SAMN16246548, study PRJNA631951) | gut metagenome | biome: gut microbiome; feature: rumen; material: fiber-attached | host: Bos | place: Iran: Karaj | collected 2018-10
CGAGACGACCATCAGCGGACGCGACACCCTTCAGAACAAGAATGGCCTCTTTTTGATTGAGGAACTTCAACGGGTGGCTTTGCAGCGGTGCTCCACGGCTCGGGAGGCTATCAAGCTAATGGGCAAGCTCATCAAAGAGTATGGCTACGGTGACAGTGGCGAATGCCTGACGATAGCAGACCAGAACGAGGTATGGATATTCGAGGTGTTCGGCGAAGGGCCGAAGGAGATTGGCGGAGTCTGGGCAGCGGTGCGCATTCCTGACGACGAGGTTGCGGTCAGTGCGAACATCTCGCGCATTGGCAAGCTTGACCTGAGTGACACGGAACATTTTATGGCCTCGGAGAATGTCTTCTCTGTGGCGAGGAAATTGAAGCTCTGGAACGGAAAGGACGAGTTTTCGTTTTGGAAAGCTTACTCTGGCGGCAACTATTTCGATGAACCGAAGAACTACAGTGTCCGCGAACTCTTCATCATGCAAAGGCTGGCTCCCGATGCTGGCTTTACCGATGAAATGGAGGAATTGCCTCTTTCTGTGAAGCCTGTGGAAAAGCTTTCTGTGGAAGAAGTGTCGAAGCTGTTGGCATCCTATTACGAAGGTACGGACTTGAGTCTGTCCTGCCGCATCGACTCCCTTGCAAAGGGAAATGGCGAAGTAAAGCTTAAGGGGGGCAAGCCGCTGATAAGCAATCCCTGGATGCGGCCCGACGAAATCCGCCGCTACGCTGGTCTGCTGAACGACAGCACGATGAGCAACATCCGCACGGTGAGCGTGTCGTGGTGCGCCTATAGTACGGTGATTCAGCTTCGTTCGTGGATGCCTGACGAGATCGGGGGCGTCTGCTGGATAGCGCTCGACAATCCTGGTCAATCGCCCCGCTTCCCCATTTTTTGCGGGAACACGGAGCTGCCGATGATGCTTGGCGTCTGTGGTCAGCACCGCAAGCGCGACGACGCAGCCCTCTGGCACTATCGCGAGGCGAACCGTATGGCATCTTTGCGATGGGGCCAGGCTCGCGAATCGATGCAGTCGGCCCAGCAATACTTTCTTGACAAAGGTGAGCGCGAACAATCCTTCGTGGAGCGGACGTGGTGGGACACCGAAGAGGCAGAGCGGACGGCCTTCCTCAATGGCTATACGGCAGACTTCTTCAACGCCACTGTCGGTCGCTGGGACGAGCTGGCAAAGAAGTACTGGCGCCAGTTCTGGGCAGGATTCTGAGTTTTGGTCAGTAGGGTTTTGAGTTTCAACAGCATTTCAATATGACTCAGAGAAACCAGCAGACGCTGGAACAGACACAGACGCAGACGCAAGGACAGGTTCAGGTCCAGCAGATGCTTCCCCAACAGGTGATGCTTGTGCGGCTGATGGAAATGCCTGTGGAGGCGCTGCAACATCGCGTGGAGCTGGAGTGCATGGAAAATCCCTGGCTGGAAAAAGAGGAAAACCCCGATGCCCCCGATGGCATCGAAGCCTCCGAAGCCCCCGAAGCCATCGAAGGCTCCGATGCCCTCGATGCTGCCTTCGACTACCGCAGCGAAGAGGATATGCCCGACTTCCTGACCGGTGCCAGCCACAGCAACAACGCCGCCGAGTATATGTCCTACGACGACACGCTCTCCCTCACAGATCGTCTGCGGGAACAGATGTCCGACTTCGAGCTTACGGAACACGAGAAGGAACTGATGGAGTACCTTATCGGTTCGCTCGGCGAAGATGGTCTGCTGGGAAAATCGCTTATCATCCTTGCAGACGAGGCGGAGATATATCAGGGACTCAACACGAGTGCCGAGGAGCTGGAGCGGGTGCTGAAAATCCTTCAGCAGTTCGACCCGCCAGGCATCGGTGCCCGTTCTCTGCAGGAATGCCTGCTTTTGCAGGTGCAGCGCGACGAGCGCATTCCCAACCGTGATTTGCTTCTCAAGATACTGGATAAACACTTCGATGACTTTATCCATAAGCGCTGGCAGAGAATAGGGAGTTCCCTGAACCTGAGCCGTGCGCAAATCGAACAGCTTCAGCGAGATATCCTTCGCCTCAATCCGAGGCCAGGCGGCACACTTGGCGCCAAGACTGCGGACAGGGCGCAAACGATTCAGCCCGATTTCTTTGTCGAGACAGACGAAAACGGCATCATCACCGTCACGCTGAGCCGCGACAACCAGCCTTTGCTGGCCATCAGCCCCGATGCGGATGGCCAGAAGGATGCTTTCGTCCGCCAATACGTGGAGCGCGGTCAGATGTTCATCAATGCCCTGAAGCAGCGTTCAGATGCCATGATTCGCACAATGCAGGCCATCGTTGCCCTGCAGAAGCCATTCTTCCAAGACGGCGACAAGACTTCGCTGCGCCCCATGAGGCTCGAAGACGTTGCCAACGCCACAGGCTACGACATCAGCACCATCAGTCGCGTCGCCAACAGCAAGTATGTGGAGACCCCTTTTGGCACTTTCCCTTTGAAATGGTTCTTCACGCACAGTGTCACCCAAAGCAACGAGGGAGAGGAAGTTACGGCGCATCAAGTTATGGAAGTCTTGCGAAACTATATCGAACACGAAGACAAGCGGGAGCCGCTCAGCGATGAACGCCTGACGCAGATGCTTCATAGCGACGGCTATAATGTGGCGCGACGAACCGTTGCAAAGTATCGAGAACAGATGGGGTACCCAACCAGCCGCATGAGGAAATGAGACAGATTCTTCTCATAGCACGCATCTTTTCTGCTGTATTCCGCCCGTCGTACTACCCGACAGTCGGAACGCTGATTCTTCTCAGCTTCACCTACCTGAATTTGTTTCCTTTGCCCTTCAGGTTGTGGCTGCTCGCCCTTGTCTATCTCTTTACCTTCTGCCTGCCGGTTCTCGGCATCTACATTTATCGCCGCATTCATGGCTGGAGCGCATTCGAGCTTCGGAAGCGGCACAAGCGGGCAGTCCCTTATATTATCAGCATTTGTTGCTACCTCTGCCTGATGCACCTCTTCACCGTCAGCCACATCCCTCATTTCCTGACGGCCATCATCGGCATTTCGCTGCTCATCCAATGCACCTGCATCATCGTGAATGTCTGGTGGAAAGTGAGTATGCATTCCGCAGGTTCCGGCGGTATCATAGGCGCCCTCATTGCCTACTCGGCCATCTTCGGCTTCAATCCCATCTGGTGGCTTTCGCTCGCCATCTTCGTCTCGGGCTGTGTGATGACGAGCCGTATGGTGCTGAGGCAGCACACCTTGGGGCAAGTCCTTGGCGGAACACTCATCGGTATCGTTTGCGGCATCATCGGAACGGCATTGATGTAAGCCCCCATTCCTCAACCCGCATTTTCCACACAACACGTTGATTTGAGCAAATACCTTAAGGTGTTTGCCTGAGTCGGTTAACCGACTTGGCCCAATCGGTTAAGCGACTGAAGCAAGTCGGTTAAGCGGTTTTTCATAGGCCATTCAGGAAGGAAGAAGATGAAACACAGGCCTGAAACAAAAATAATCTGCATATTTTTGACTTAATAAGCAGATATTTCGGGAATTTTACCTATATTTGCACCTGAAAACGGACAACAAAAAGGATAACAAGCTATGAAAGGGACTTTACTGACCCTTGTTGCCGCTGTTATTATGAGCGGTGCTGTGTTTGCCCAAACGGACAGCCTGACTGTTGACAGGAAGAAGGTGGCCGTCGTGCTCAGCGGTGGTGGCGCGAAAGGCATGGCGCACATCGGTGTGCTGAAAGTGTTGGAGAAAGCCGGCATCCCCATCGACATCGTCACCGGCACATCGATGGGCAGCATCATCGGCGGACTCTATTCCATCGGATATAACGCCAATGCACTCGACTCTGTTGCCCGTGCACAGGACTGGAGCTACGTCATCAGCGACAAAGAGGACATGCGCCGGCAGAGCCTCAGAGACAGGCTCAGGCAATATACCTACGTCTTCACAACTGGGCTGTCCATCGGCAAACGAGATATGAATGCCGGCGGCCTGATTAAGGGAAAGAATCTTGCGGAACTCTTTCAACATCTTTGCACCGGTTACACCGACTCGCTGGATTTCTCGAAAGACCTGCCCATTCCCTTTGCTTGTGTGGCAACGGACATCATCGACAATTCCGAGGTGGATTTCCATAGCGGTCGGCTTCCACAGGCCATGCGCTCCTCTATGTCCATCCCAGGGGCATTCTCCCCAGTCAGAATCGGTGAAAGAGTCTTGGTGGACGGTGGCTTGAAGAACAACTATCCTGCCGACATCGCTAAGGAGATGGGCGCGGAGATTATCATTGGCGTCACCGTACAAGGCGCTCCGAAGGTGGCAGAAGATTTGAGCGGCACCATGAGCATCATCAGCCAGATTGTTGACGTGAACTGTAAGAATAAGGTGGAAGACAATCTGGCCATTACAGACCTGCACATGCAGGTGGACACCAAGGGCTATGGCTCTGCCAGCTTCTCTGCTGAAGCTATCGACACACTCATCCGCAGGGGCGAGGAAGAAGCCATGCGCCACTGGAACGAGATTATTGCCCTGAAGCAGCGTATTGGCATTGACGAGTCGTTCCGTCCCATCATTCTCCATCCCCTGCGTCCGCAAGCTATGACCGAGAAGCTGCACGTTACAAGCTATTCCTTCGAGAACATGACTCCGCAGGCAGAACGCTTCCTGCGCCAGAAATTCAGTTTGCATAAGACGGACAGCATTGATGCCAGGTTGGCGCAGGAAATCTCCACCTGTATGCGAACCGACCTTTTCTACCAGACAGCTGAGTGTATGTTCGTACCTGACGAGGGTGGCGTGCGTGTAATCATTGCGGGCGGCAACCGAAAGACTGTTCAACTCCATGCTGGTATGCGCTACGATACTGAGGAACACGCCTCTCTGCAAGTAAATGCCGAAATTCCCTTGAAGACGACAACACCCATCAACTCCGACATAACGCTCAGGCTGGGCAAACGTATGATGGTGCGTGGCGACCTTACTTTCCATCCGCTCAGTTTCACTCGGCCTACCGTCTCTTATTCCTTCCGCAGGAATGACGTAGATGTCTATGTCTCTGGAGACCACGACTACAACTTCCTTTACCATCAGCACCAGGCAGAGTTGTTGCCTTTCAACTTTGATGTCCGGCATTTCAACCTACAGATGGGACTTCGCTGGGACTATGTAAAATACCGCGACATATTGATGGCTGGAGAGAAAGGCACAGAGCTATCCCTGAAAAACAAACATTATTTCAGCTATCGAGCCAGAACCGAGTATAATAGCGAGGACAATTGGAATTTCCCGACTCGCGGCACCCGCTTCAACGCTGAGTATGCCTATGTGACAGACAATTTCATACGTCTTGAAGGACAAACTGGTTTGAACGAAGTAAGCGCCAATTGGCGTATGTCGTTCACTCTGGGTAAGCATAAGCGGTTCACCCTTCAGCCCATGGCCTATGGTCGAATGCTCTTCGGCGACGTGGTGCACAACATATTCGGCAACGTCATCGGGGGCGAATGGTTTGGCCATTACATTGACCAGCAGATGCCCTTTGCAGGTGTCGGCAACATAGAGTATGTCGGTAAACAGTTCTTTGCCATTCAGCTTCAAGGGCAGCAGCGCATCGGTAAAAGCCACTATGTGTTACTGCGCTTTGCCGCTGGCCAACAGTCCAACAAGCTGAAGGAAATCTTCGACACCCGTACCTTGCTGGGCGGGCAGATAGCTTATTACTACAACACCATCTTCGGTCCCATCGGCGCTTCGCTCGGCTACAGCAATCACACCAAGAAGGTGAACTTCTACCTGAATCTTGGCTATGAGTTCTAACAGGCACAAGTGAAAATCCATGAGACTGAATATCTCTGCGCAACAAGGCGCTTTGAATAATAAACTGCATATTTTTGACTTGACAGACTGACAATTCGTTTTTTTTCTATATATTTGCACTCGATAAGAGGCAGGGGGCTTAAGTTCCCGAAAAATGACTAATATGGTAAACGGTATGAAGACTATCGGTATTCTGACTTCCGGCGGCGATGCTCCAGGCATGAACGCTGCCATACGCGCCGTGACACGCGCGGGCATCTGCAACGGTTTCAACATCAAAGGCATCTACAGGGGCTACGAGGGCCTCATTAAGGGTGATGTAAAGACCTTCACCACGGAGGATGTCAGCGGCATCATTACCCGTGGCGGCACAATTCTGAAGACAGCGAGGTGCAAGGAGTTTATGACCCCGGAGGGCAGGAAGAAGGCATACAAGACCTGCAAGAAAGAGGGGATTGACGCGCTGGTGGTTATCGGTGGAAACGGTTCGCTGACGGGTGCTCGCGACTTCGGAATGGAGTTCGACTTCCCTGTCATCGGTCTGCCAGGCACCATCGACAACGACCTCTACGGCACGGACGCGACCATCGGCTACGACACGACAATGAACACCATCATGGAGTGTGTGGACCGCATCCGCGACACGGCGAACTCGCACGAGCGCATCTTCTTCGTCGAAGTGATGGGGCGCGACGCGGGCTTCCTGGCTCAGAACTGTGCCATTGCCTGCGGAGCGGAAGCCGCTATTGTACCAGAAGAAACAACGAACGTTGACCAACTGGCGGCCTTTATGGGTCGCGGCATTCGCAAGTCGAAGAAGTCGTGCATCGTCATCGTCTCGGAAAGTCCGAAGTGCGGTGCCCTCTACTATGCCGACCGTGTGAAGAAGGAGTTCCCCCATTTCGATGTGCGTGTCTCCATTCTCGGCCATTTGCAGCGCGGCGGCAGTCCGTCGGCCCGAGACCGCATCTTAGCGAGCTGTATGGGAGTGGGCGCGGTAGAAGCGCTTATGCAGGGGCAGCGCAATATTATGGTGGGCTACCGCATGGGCGACATTGTCTATGTGCCCTTCTCGGAGTGCATCCGCACGGACAAGCGCTTCGACAAACGCCTCATCACGGTGCTTGATGAACTTAGCATATAAGTTGGGAGTCGAAACTTGAGGTGGCTTTGTATCATATTGCTGCTGACGGTAGGCACTTGTGCCTTTCCCCAAGGCAAGGTAAAACGGCTTTACGGGCGGGTAGATAGCCTGTTGCGTACGAGATACGAAAGGGTGACGTATGACACGCAATACATCAGCCGTCCGGACAGAAGGCTTCTGCTCAGGGTAAGGGCTAACCTGTCGGGCAATTCCATCCGATATAAAAATGAGCAAGGGGGAAACAACATTCATGCCCACGTCTCTACTGCCTTGAGAGGAACCGTAAGCCTTGGCGCAAGCTATATGGGCATTTCTGCGGCGTTCTCCCTTAATCCCGGCAAGATGAGCGGTCGGAACAAGGACTTTGAGTTCAACGCCAGCGCCGCATCGAACCGCTATATCATTGACCTGAACTACCAAAGGTCCAACACGCTGTCGGGAGACATCGACACAGGCCCCAACTCGTATTACCTCGACAAAGACTTTGCCGAGATGAAGATACTGAGCGTCTCCGCCTGCTACTTCTTCAATCGCAAGCGGCGTTTCTCCTATCCCGCCACTTTCTCTCAATCTTACATCCAGAAACGTTCGGCAGGCTCATGGCTGGCAGGCGTCTCCTTCGTTGGAGGCACAATCAATACCAACGACGATGTGCCGGGTGGATTTCCCCGCCTGAACCTTAAAGTCAGGAATGTGGCCGTAGGAGGCGGCTATGCACATAACTTTGTGTACCGCAAATGTCTCTTCCACCTCTCCCTTGTGCCCACAGTCATTGTTTACAACTACAACAAAATCACGCTGAACAACCTGAAGCGGGTCGAATATACACACTTTCCTGATTTCATAGTCAACGCCCGCGCCGCAGTCCTCTATAACATCAGCCCCAGATACTTCGTAGGTTCAACGGTGGTTGCGAACTCATCGGTGCTTGGCAATTTCGACCACTATACCAGCCAAACGAAGTGGTTAGCCCGCGCCTTCTTTGGGTTCCGCATTTAGGGTGAGGGGCAAGATACTGCACATTCTCCGAACCACATCATTCCATCGGGTGAATGTGCCGAGTGGTTCAAGACAATAAAACTGGGTTAAGAGTTTAGGGCATGGCTCCGGCTTGGGTGCAGACGAAGGCGCTGACCTCGACGGCTTTTTGATGGGCTTCGCGAATGCTTCTGCCGCTGAGGAGGCTTGCCACGAATGCTCCTGTGAAGCTATCACCTGCGCCTACGGTATCGATTACCTCCACCTTTGGCGTAGGCAGGAAGGACTCTTCATCGGGCGTTAGAATGTAGCTGCCTTCTGTACCGCAAGTGAGAACGAGCATCGAAAGCTGGTAGTCGGTGATGAGCTGGTGTTTGTCTTTGCCGAGCATTGGAGTGACGATGTCGAGTTCCTCGTCGTTAATCTTCAGGATGTTGCAGCGGTGCAGAGATGCCTCAATGATGTCGCGGGAATAGAATTGCTGACGAAGATTGATGTCGAAAATCTTCAGGCTGTCTTTGCTGACGGTATCAAGGAATCGTTGGATGGTGGTACGTGATTCTTCGCTGCGCTGAGCTAACGAGCCAAAGCACACAGCCTTACATTCGCGGGCAATGGCATCCATTTCGGGAGTAAAGGGAATGTGGTCCCAGGCAACGTTTTGTTTGATTTCGTAAGAAGGGATGCCTTTATCATCGACTGTCACTTGAACTGTTCCTGTGGGGTAATCGACGCGAGGCATCAGGTATTCGAGCTGTTTTTGGCTCAAGGTCTCAAGTATCTCATCACCCAGGGCATCTCGACCTATTGCGCTGATGGCAATGGCATCATATCCCAATCGCCTGGCATGATAAGCAAAGTTAGACGGTGCACCTCCAAGTTTCTTCTCTGTGGGCAATATGTCCCATAACGCTTCGCCCAATCCAACAACATATTGTTTCATAATTAAGAATTAAGAGTTAAGAATTATCTATGAACTATTTCTTCACCTTCTTTATCACGCTTCTGCCACCAGCCATGACCTTGATGATATAGATGCCGTCGCGTTCACCACTCATGTCAACTGAATCTGTGTTGCGCTGGTGGACGATGAGCATGCCTTGCATATTGTAGATGCAAATATTGTCAACTATTTGATTGAGGCGTATCTCATGGCCGCTGAGCGTCACCATTATCTCTGGCGAAGACATAGCAAGTTCAGACATACCCGTGCCTTCTTGGTCAGCAGAATAAGATATGGTGAAGCTTCGAGGATAGGAAACAGATTCCTCTTGACCCGCTGCCGCTGCCGTAACTCTCCAATAATACGTGCCTTCCTCGAAGGTCTCATCGTTCGTCGTGAGGATGAGCTGTTCAGGCTCAGCATACCAGCCCGAAGTGGCTGTCAGAACAAGGTCTGTGAAGCGTCTGTTGCGGGACACCTCCACCATGTAACTATCGGCAGCATCTGCCCCTTGCCAAACAAAATCGATACTCGGACGAAAGACGGCTCCGTCATCCGGCCATATCAAAAGAGGCGTGGGAGCATGTTCGCCCTCACTCTCATTTGTGAAGCGCGGCTCATATTCATTGCTGCTGCGGTCCATGATGCAGACTGCAAAATGGTAGCCCGACAGATATTCATCGGGGATGGTGAAGGTATTGCTATATACAGCCGCAAGGAGATAGTCGGTCAAGATGCCGCCGGATGTGCTACTCTGTGCCGACTCGTTCGACACTTCATCAGGAATAGCATAAACCGTGTAGCGGACATTCGGCTCTTCGTCCCATGAGAGCATATTACCGTCAAAGACAAGATGTTTCACTCGCTGTCGAGGAAAGACATCCTTCCATTCGATGGCAGGCGGCAGAGACGGACGCTGGTATTTGTTCATCTTAAGCCATTCGCCTATTCCCTCCACCTTCTTGCCGTCTATGTCGCAAGCGGAATAATAGATGGAGCCTGGTGCCTTGTTCTTGGTGTATCGGTGTGAGAACTGTAACTGCTTGCCTACCTCGACCCAATCGGAAGTGGTGTTGGACGACTGAAGGAAGGTGAGCGAATGGCTGGCATAATGATGGCGGTTGAAGTGTTTGGCAACATAAGACCACCACTGTGTCATCGGACCAAAAGGATTGGTCGAGTGGTCGGTCTTCCAATAGAGTTGTGGCGAAATGTAGTCAATCGTGCCTGCTTCGAGCCAAGCCACAGGGTCGGAAAAGATGCCGTTGTACTGCCAGTCGCTGGCAACAGGACACTTGTCGATGCCATGCTTGGCAGCCACAGCAGCATCGGTACAAGCCGCTCCAGCAGGCGATATGCCGAACTTGATACTGGGGTCTTCTTCCTGAATCATTTCATAGACATCGGCCACCATTTGATTCACATTCTCACGTCTCCAATCGGCAAAGCTTAGTGTTGTCTCGGCGGCCTGATAGTCCTCATAATCCTCGGCTGTTTCATTGGTCGGCATTCCGCTTGGATAGAAGTAGTCGTCGAAGATAATGCCGTCTATGTCATACTTCTCGATGATGTCCCGGCATACATTGACGATGCCCCATTCTGATTTTTCAGGGCATTATACATGCGCTCGTCTTGAGGCAGAATCATTGCGCCGCAGATACCCCATTGGCGTTGGTCAGGGTTGTTCTCCAGCAAGAGATTGGTCAGATACTCGAGGTGTGCGCGGTGGAAGTTTCCAACACCAAAGTGAAGGATGCCAGCCTTAACGGCCTTACGGTCGTAGGTAAAAGTCTTTACGTTAGCGTTCATAGTTGTGAAAGTTAAAATGTTTAATAGTTAATAGTTTTGTGAAGCAAAGTTATATAAAAAAGATGATATAAGAATCGAAAAAACACATCAATCGTTTTCGCAATCGTTTGAAAAAGATGGAATCGTTTGCATAAGATAAAAATGTTTCGTACCTTTGCCCACATGAAACACGTCACCATAAAAGATATTGCAAAGCATCTGATTGTGTCGGTCTCTACGGTTTCGCGGGCTTTGAACAACGACCCGACAATTCGTAAGGCGACACGCGACAAGATAATCGCAACGGCACAGAAGATGGGCTACCGCAGAAATCCAGATGCCATGAACCTGAAGAGCGGCCGCTCGAAGACCATTGGTGTGCTTGTGCCCGAAATGACAACACCCTACGCTGCCCGTGTGATAGAGGGAATCCAGCATATTTGCTATACCAATAATTATAAGGTGCTTATTGCTTCGGCAAGTGAAGACTGGGAAAGGGAGCGCACGAACCTGGAGATTATGAAGCAGTTCATGATAGACGGCATCATCGCCTGTCCGTGCAACTACCAGAAGAACACCGCGCTTTACAAGGAAATCATCGCGAGTGGCATGTCTATCGTCTTCTACGACCGAATCCCTTACGGCATTGACGCGCCTCAGGTGATTATCGATGATGAGACGAAGGCGTTCTTCCTTGTGGAGCACCTGATTAAAAACGGATGCAGGCATATCGCATATTTTGGTGCCGACGATGGTGTCGTATATAATTCCGTCCTGCGCCGTCGTGGTTACAGGGATGCTTTGGAGCGATATGGCCTGGAGTACAACCCCGCTATCGATATTCAGGTCGAGGGCTTGTCGTATGCCTCTGGAGCCGCAGCCGTGGATAGGATTCTTGGCCAAGAGTATGATGCCATATTTGCTTTCACAGATACCCTTGCCATCGGCGCCATGAACAGATTGAAGTCGCTGGGACGCAGAATCCCTCAGGACGTGGCAGTGGCAGGTTTCTCGGGAACGGAAATCAGTACAATTGTCTCGCCCCAGCTCACGACTGTCGAGCCGCCACAGTTTGAAATGGGCAGGCAGGCCGCCGAACTTATCATCAAGCACATCAACCGTCACGAAGAGTCCAACGAAAAGATTTGTATCGATGCTAATATCGTCTATCGCGACTCAACAGAGAATTATTGAAAAGCCACAGAGTTCACCGATTAGTTCACCGAAAACATCATTGAGTTTACAGAAAAGTTTACAGGAAAGTTTACAGAAAACACTATCTTTAATTGCTGATAATCCCTATACAACATCACAGCAGATAGCTGAAAAAATAGGAATCACCCGCGTTGGTGTGGCTAAACAACTCAAGAAAATCCAAGAGCATGGAAAATTGCCAAACCATTCAAGAGTAAATCGCAATTTATACACGAGATTTAATATGAGGACAAGCTTTTAAGCGATAAATGATGAAACTTATTCTTAAGAATAAAGGTTATGGGAAAAGACAATTTTACAGTTAGCTCCCTTTACAGCGATGCCAGGCAAATCATTGAGTCGGCACGGAGTAATGCCGTGCGACGCGTGGACTTTTGTCGCGTTCAGATGTACTGGCAGCTGGGCAAGCGTATCTTTGAAGAAGAACAGCTGGGCAAGGAGAGGGCTGATTATGGAACGTACCTTACAAGAGAGCTTTCCAAGCAGTTAGTACCTGAGTTTGGTAGTGGTTTTGGAGTTAGGCAGTTGGAGTTTTGCCGTCAGTTTTACCGCACTTACCCAATTGCGAACACAGTGCGTTCGCAATTAAATTGGAGTCAGTACCGACTGCTTATACAGATTCCTGACCCCGACAAGCGCGAGTACTATGAGCTGGAAGCCGCAAACAATGCTTGGACAAGTCGAGAGATGAAACGCCAGATAGACTCTATGCTCTATGAACGGCTTCTCCTGAGTAACGACAAGGAGGCTGTGTTGGCAGTAGCCAAGAAGGAGCGGATTCCTGAAACGCCACAGGAGATTATAAAGGATCCAATGGTATTGGAGTTCCTTGGGTTGGAGCGCAAAGCCCAATACTATGAGAAAGACCTCGAATCGGCCATCATCTCACACATAGCCGATTTCCTGCTCGAAATGGGCAAAGGTTTTTCTTTTGTTGCTCGGCAAAAGCGGATTCTACTTGAAGATGACGAGTTCTTCGCCGACTTGGTGTTCTACAACCGACTGCTGAAATGCTTTGTTGTTATCGAGATAAAGACAGGAGAGCTGACCCATCAGGACTTGGGACAGTTGCAAATGTATGTCAACTACTATGACCGATGCGAGAAACTGCCAGAAGAGAATCCCACGATAGGCATCTTGCTTTGCTCCAGAAAGAACGATACAGTTGTGCGCATGACTCTTCCAGAGAACAACAACACCGTGTTGGCCAGCCAGTATCAGCTGTATCTGCCCACAGAAGCCCAGTTTGTCAAGGAGATTGATGAGGTGAAACAACAACAAGAATGACAGATAAAAACATATTTTGTCAGCAAAACTGATAAGGACAAAAGAAAAAGTACCATATCTTTGCAGCGAAATCCAGAACACAAAAAAACGAATCATTATGAAAACTATTTATGAATGCTCGCAAAGCAAAGGAATAAAGTGTCTGACTGCCATTTTCTTTCTGGTTATCATTCTTTACATCCTGTTAATGATTTATTCCGTTTCCAAAGGGATGAACCTAACGCTGGCAATTCTCTCGACAGTCATTGTGCTTGTCGCTTCTCTCTCGTGCCTCCTCGTTTTCCCGATGTATATCATAACGGACGACGAAGGAATAGGCATCCGAACACTCATTCGAACTATAAGAATACCGTTTGAAAACATCGACCACATCGAACGGTTTGATGACCAGCGTCAATTGTTTATTAACAAGGGGAAGGTTGGTAAGATGACATTGGGCGGCTCGTTCCAATGGGGATTGTTTGGTGCCGGCAACACGATTCGTCTGTTGGGAATAGGCGGAGTGTTCGGGTATATTGGTTGGTTCCGAACGAAGGGAATCGGCACGTTCCGCTCGTATGTGACAGATACGAACAAGGTTTTCCTGATTTACTGTACCAAAGGAATGCCCATTGCGATAAGCGTAAGCGAGCCGGACGAGTTCCTGCCCTACTATCTGAAAGGAGGCACGAAATGACACTCCTGTATGATTTCTCCTCTGCTCTCCTGCAAGCACGGCAGCGCAAGGGTGTAACGCAAGAACAGATAGCTTTTGCGCTGAACATCTCGCACGCCACATATAATGCCTGGGAGTGTGGGCACCGCCTCTGTCCCTACAAGCATATCATCGCCCTCATCAATTATTTTGACGACGAGCAATTC
>JAEEGL012446550.1_pt1 | contig 14023 bp, 14 predicted proteins | sample 9134231 | NCBI WGS metagenome assembly JAEEGL01 (sample SAMN16246548, study PRJNA631951) | gut metagenome | biome: gut microbiome; feature: rumen; material: fiber-attached | host: Bos | place: Iran: Karaj | collected 2018-10
AGAAGGTGGGGAACGCAAGCAGCTCGTTCCAGTAGGAAACGGCGTTGTAAAGGGTGACTTCGAAGGTCTTGTCGTCAACAGCCTTGATGTTGAGCTTAGCGTCGGGATTGACGGGCTTGCCTTCATCATCGGCGGCGGAGATCTCGTCATAACCCGCGACTACCTCGAACATATAGCCGTAGTCGGCGCCGAGAGCGGCGGAAGCGGCGCGGTTCCACGCGAACTCGAAGTCCTTCGCGGTAACGTCCTTACCGTCGGACCACTTGAGACCGTCGCGCAGGGTGTAGGTGTAGGTAACGGTGCCGTCGGCATTCTCAACGCCCTCGACGAGCTCCTTCGCGGCGTCGGGAACGATGACAAGCTTGCCATCCTTATCCTGAGCCCATTTTGCAAGGCCGGAGAAGAGGTGGCAGAGAAGGGTCGCGCCATCGACCGCGCTGTTCAGAGCGGGATCGATTGTGTCGGGCTCGGAAGCCAGACAGACAGCGATGCTGTCCTTACCGGAGTTGGGGTTGGTGCCGGGCTTGGTGCAGGCCGCAAGGGCGAGTACCATGATGGCAGCCAGAAGCAGTGCAAGGAATTTCTTCATTTCGTTTTTTCCTTTCGTTTTTTTCTTTTTCAAAGCGCCCGTAAGCGCATTTTGAACTTGATCAGATCTCGCCGATCCTGTGGCAGGCGACGAAATGCCCGGGTGCGGCCTCGTTGAATTCGGGCATGCTCTCGGCACAGCGCTCGCATGCGTATTTGCAGCGCGTGCGGAACGGGCAGCCGGAGGGCGCGTTCAGAGGGCTCGGAATATCGCCCGTCAGCACTATGCGCTTGTTCGCCTTCGCAACTATGGGATCGGGCTGGGGCACGGCGCTCATGAGCGACTGCGTGTAGGGGTGCAGGGGGTGGTTGTAGATCTCCGCGGCGTCCGCAAGCTCGACCATCTTGCCCAGATACATGACGGCGATCCTATCCGAAATATGGCGTACGACGAGTATATCGTGAGCTATGAAGAGGTAAGTCAGATCCATCTTTTCCTGCAGCTCAACGAACATATTGATGACCTGCGCCTGAATGGAAACGTCGAGCGCGGAAACGGGCTCGTCGCAGACTATGAACTCGGGATTCAGGGAGAGCGCGCGCGCAATGCCTATCCTCTGGCGCTGACCGCCGGAAAACTCATGCGCATAGCGGGAGGCGTGCTCGCTGTTGAGGCCGACCTGATCCATGAGCTCCAATATCCTTTCCTGCCGCTCCGCCCTGTTGGAATAGGCCTTGTGGATGTCCAGAGGCTCGCCGATTATGTCGGAAACGGTCATGCGGGGGTTTAAGGAGGAGTAGGGATCCTGGAATACCATGGTGGCCTTCTTGCGAAGCTCCGCAATATCGGCCTTCGACTTCACGGGCCTGCCGTCAAAGAACACGTCGCCGCCGGTGGGCTTGTAAAGGTGCAGTATCGAGCGGCCGACGGTCGTTTTGCCGCAGCCGGATTCGCCGACCAGACCCAGCGTTTCGCCCTTTTTGATGGAGAAGGAAACGTCATCGACGGCCTTCAGGGGCTTGGACCTGAACCAGCCCGTGTTGATGTTGAAATACTGTTTGAGGTGGCGGACGTCTACCAGCGTCTTGTCAAAGCCTTTATTCATGAGACTCACCGCCTTCCGGTTCGTTTATTATGGTGCCGTTTTGTATGCCGTCCTTTACGTTCATCCAGCATGCGGCGAAATGCTCCTCATTTATGCGCATACGCGAAGCCGCCTGCTTTATGCAGATCTTCATGGCTTTCGAACAGCGCGGGGCAAAGGGGCAGCCGTCGGGCATGTTGAGAAGGTCTATCGGGGTGCCGGTTATGGGCTCGAGCTTGCTGCCCGCGGTATCCGCGGTGGGGATGGATTTCATAAGCCCCTTTGTGTATTCGTGCTTGGGGTTGTAGAATATCTCCTCGGCCGTGCCCTGCTCGCAGATGGAGCCGGCGTACATGACTATGACCTCGTCGCAGAGCTGAGCGACTACGCCCAGATCGTGCGTTATCATTATGATCGCCATGCCGAGCTCCTCCTGCAGGGATTTCATGAGCTCGAGTATCTGCGCCTGGATCGTGACGTCAAGCGCGGTCGTGGGCTCGTCTGCAATGAGGATATCCGGCTCGCACGCGAGCGCCATCGCTATCATGACGCGCTGACGCATACCGCCCGAATGCTCGAACGGGTATTGGTTCATGCGCTTTTCGGGATCGTTTACGTTTACGAGCTTGAGCATCTCGATCGCCCTCTCCCGCGCCTGAGCCTTAGTGCGGTTTGTGTGGAGCATTATCGCCTCCATGAGCTGATGGCCTATCGTATAGGTCGGGTTCAGGGAGGTCATGGGGTCCTGGAAGATTATCGAGATCTTGTTGCCGCGCACGGTCTTCATGACGGGTTCTCCCGCGCCGACGAGCTCCTGCCCGTCGAGCTTTATGGAGCCGCTCACGATCTTGCCCGTGGGGGCCAGTATCTGCATTATGGAGTAAGCGGTAACGGATTTGCCGGAGCCGCTTTCGCCGACTATGCCGAGCACCTTTCCGCGTTCGAGGTTGAAGGACACGCCGTTCACGGCCTTGACCTCGCCCGCGGGGGTGAAGAAGGAAGTATGCAGATCGCGTACTTTAAGCAGCGGTTCGTTTGACATTTCAAGCACCTCCCTTTCTTAGTTCCTGAGCTTGGGATCGAACGCATCCCTCAGGCCGTCGCCGAAAAGGTTGAGCGAGAGCACTATGAGCGATATGACTATCGCGGGGATTATCATTCGATAGGGGTATGAGGATATGCCGTTCAGGGCGTCGGAAGCAAGCGAGCCCAGAGAGGGCATGGGCGCGTTTACACCGAGACCCAGGAACGAGAGGTAGCTTTCCGTGAATATCGCGTTGGGGATCTGCAGCGCCGTCGAAATGATTATAACGCTTATGCTGTTGGGCAGCAGATGCTTCCTTATGATCCAGCCGCCCTTGGCGCCCGCGGCGGTGCTTGCCAGCACGTATTCCTGCTCGCGCAGGGAAAGGATCTGGCCGCGGATAAGGCGCGACATGCTGACCCAGTACAGAACGCCGAATACCACGAACAGGCTTATTATGTTGCTGCCTATTTTTTCGAGCACGGTGCCCTCGATCACGGGCCCGAGAGTCATCTTCATGACGGAGGCCAGAAGAATGACCATGAGCATATCGGGCAGGGAGTAGATTATATCGACTATTCGCATTATCACAAGATCGACCGAGCCTCCGCAGTAGCCGGCGATCGAGCCTACCGTAAGGCCTATGATAAGTACGATTATGCTTGCAAAGAAGCCGACGGCAAGGGATATCCTCGTGCCATAGACCACCCTTATGAAGTAATCGCGGCCGGAAGCGTCCGTCCCGAATACGTGCGGGAATATCTTTTCGCCTGCGGCGATCCTCGCCTGCTCGGTCGTGCCGTATTTGAAGGGGGAAAGGTTGTTGTAGCTGTTATCTACGGGCTTGCCCGGCTGAACGCCCAGCATATCCTCATAGGAATACGGCCATACTGCGGGCAGTATGAGCGAAGCCAGCGTGATCAGCACTATCACGATAAGGCTCACAGTCGCGACCTTGTTTTTCAAAAGCCGCTTCACACCGTCGCGGAAGAAGGTGGAGGATTTGCGCATCTGCACCATGTAGGCCTTTTCTTCCTCCGTTGCGGGAATGAAGGCTTCAAGATCCACGTGCATGGTGAAGGGAATCTTTTCTTTCTTTTCCATCTTCTCGCCCCCTTTACTCCAGATTGATCCTGGGATCGACGATCTTATACATAATGTCGCTCACCAGATTCATAACGACTATCAGCACCGCAAGCACTATCGTAGTGCCCATTACCATCGGGTAATCGCGGTTGGTGATGCTTGAAACGAACGCGCGGCCTATGCCGGGAACGGCGAAAATGCGCTCTACGACCAGCGAGCCCGTCACGATGTAGGCGAGCATCGGGCCGAAATAGGTGATAACGGGGATGAGCGAGTTTTTAAGCGCGTGCCCGAATATTATCTTCGTGCCCGAAACGCCCTTTGCCTTGGCCGTCCTTATGTAATCCTGACCCAGTACGTCCAGCATGGAGGAACGGGTCAGCCTTGTGATGTAAGCCATGGGATAGAGCGAAAGGGTTATGATGGGGAGCACGAGGCCGCCCTTCGCCGCGCCGTTGGCGGGCAGCCACCCGAGCTTGATGGCGAAAATAATGAGCAGCAGCGACCCCATTATGAACGAGGGCATCGAAACGAACGCCGTCGTGATGACCATTATGATCTTGTCGATCAGCTTGTTCCTGCGCAGCGCGGCGACGGCTCCCAGCACTATGCCTATGACGGCGGCGAGCACCGCGGCCACCACGCCGAGCTTCACGGAGGTCTTCATACCGTCGCCGATAACGTCGATGACCATGCGCCCCCTCTGCTTGAGCGAGGGGCCGAAGTCGAACTTCGTCACTATATCGCGAAGGTACGTGCCGTACTGAGTCATAAGCGGCTTATCCAAGCCGTACTTCGCCTCGAGCGCGGCCTGCGCGGCGGGAGAGATGGCCTTCTCGCTCATAAAAGGACCGCCCGGGACCGCGTGCATGACGAAGAAAGTCACGGTGATAACGATCCAGACGGTCAATATCGCAAGAAGTATCCTCTTGATGATGTAGAACGCTGTTTTTGAATTCATTTAAGCTTTTTCCTTCTTTCCGGGTAAGAACGGGAATACGCACAAAAAGGGCGCAGTCTCCCCCTCCAATGCTTTACATATATACATTATATCATTGTTTGTCAGGAAGTCAATACCGCGGCTCCTGTTTCGCCGCGCCATTTGCAAAGCCCGTATGGCGGGAGGCCCGCGTTAAGCCATGTGCAGCGGAAACCGCGGTCTTGGGATGCGCCGGACTGCGCCCGCCGCGCCTCAAAGGCTTTTCGTTTATTCAAACGCCTTTTTTAATCTGTCGAGCTCCCTCTGGTTTTTGATCTCGACGCTCTTTTCGGAATATTGCCGAACGAGCGCCGCATATCTTTCGAGCTTGGGCTTCGTCCTGCCGCCCTTCAATATCCATTTGACAAAAACCTTATCGAACTTTTCATTGCAGCCGTCGGCTATTGAGGGTCGCACCCTGTTCCTGTATTTGAGGCTTCTTCGATAGGCGCGGGCAAAGCAGGCGAAACGGTTGAAATTCATGTAGATAATAAGGTCGGCCTCCTCCATGCGCCTTTCGTGCTCAAGCTTTCTGTAATTGCCGTCTATCACCCAGCCGCGGGAGGCGTTCTCATCGAGGAACTCCCGCATGAGGGAAAGCTCGTCCTCCGTTTCGCGCTCCACCCAACCGGGCAGGAAATGGATCCTGTCTATATGCAGGACAGGCAGACCGAGCCTTTCGCCGAGGAAAGCGGCGAGGGTCGATTTGCCGCTCCCGGAATGGCCTATCAGCGCAATTTTCGCGCCCTCATGCGGTAATTCGGGTATTTTCATCGTTTTCATCGTTTCACCGTAAAGTCCAGCGCATATTCCGCATAACTGTATATAAGGGAGGTAAGCTCCGCGCGCACCTTTTCGGGCAGACGCACGCGGCGCATCTCGTTCACGTCAATGAGCATCATGCGGCGCAGCGCCTCCAGCGAAAGGGTGCTCACAGCCTTGAATGCGCTGCCGCAGGCTTCGCAGACGGAGCCGCCAAGCGAATTTGAAAATCTGACCTCCTTTTCGGCGCGGAGGTCCCGCCCGCATTTAAGGCAGTAGGTGAGCGTCGGCGCCACGCCCTCTATCTTAAAGAGCTTTGCCCAGAAACAGAGCTCGACGTCCATGGGATCGTTTTCGCCGTAAGCGATGAGCGAAAGCGTGTTGTAAAGAAGCACGAAGAGATCGTCGTTCGGAGTCTCCCGCGGGGCAAGATGCGCGACGGCGCTCACCGCGCAGGATGCGGAAACGAGCTGTTCATAGCTTTCCCTTATGGGATAGAAGCTTTCAAGCACCGCGGCTCCCGAAAGCTGAAGCTTGCCCAGCCTCTCGTTCACCTCCATCTCGCCGTAAACAAAGGGCGAGGCAAACGCGGCGAGCTTCGATTTGGGCTTGCGGCAGCCGCGCGCCGTAACGGCAACAAGCCCGCGCTCCCTCGTCAGGACGTTCAGTATCCTGTCGGATTCGCGGTAATCCGTCATGCGAAGCACTATTCCGTTCAAAATATCGTTTGGCATATTTTTCAGGGTATCATGCGGCGGCGCGCCGCGGAACAATAACAATAAAAAGGGAGGATCGAGCCGTGGAAAAAGCAAGCACTCTTTGGAATCGTTTTGAAAAGAGCGGAAAGCTCAAGGATTATTTGGATTTTTGCAAAGTGCGGAGGCTTGAAGGGGAGCGATCCTCCAAGCCTTCGGAAGGGCCGGAGCCCGATCAGTCGTCGTTATAGCCGAGCTCGCGCAGGGCATTCGCGCTGTTGCGCCAATCGGGGCGCACCTTGACCCAAAGCTGAAGATTGACCTTCGTGCCGAAAAGGGTCTCTATCTCGGGCCTTGCGGCGGAGCCTATCCTTTTGAGCATGGCTCCCCTGCCGCCTATTATGATGCCCTTGTGGGAATCGCGTTCACAGTAGATGACGGCGTTTATATCGTTTATGCCGTCCTCACGCAGCTCTATGCGCTCTATCTCAACGCCTATGCCGTGGGGGATCTCCTGACGGAGGGACTTTAACGCCTTTTCCCTTATTATCTCGGCGGTGATGACGCGCATGGGCTGATCCGTCACCATGTCGTCGGGGTAGTATTGGGGGCCTTCGACAAGGTATCCGCAAAGTATCTCTTCGAGCTTATCCACGTTTCTGCCCGTTTCAGCGGAAATGGGCAGTATCCTTTTTATGAAAGCTTCCTTTTCGAGGCGTTCCCGTATCGTTTCTATATCGTCAAGGTTCGCAAGGTCGGTCTTGTTTATCGCCGCGACGACGGGCGTATTCCCCACCCTCTCGCGAAGCGCCGCGATGAGGCTCTCATCCATCTCGCGGACGCCCTTCGAAGCGTCGAGCATAAAGAGTATGCACTCCACCTCGCGCAGGGATTCATACGCGACCTTGAGCATATACTCGCCCAGACGGTTCTTCGCGCCGGTCACGCCGGGGGTGTCGAGGAACACGATCTGATAATTCTTTCTCGTCACGACCCCCGCTATGCGGTTGCGCGTGGTCTGCGCGCGTTCGGAAACTATGCTTATCTTTTGCCCCACCATGAGGTTCATAAGCGTGGATTTGCCCACGTTGGGCGAGCCTATAATGGTGACGAAGCCCGACTTATAACCCTTTTCCATCATTCCATATCCGCCTTTGTAAACGCCATGGGTATGAGCTCTCGAAGCTCGTGTATCTCATAATCGCCGTCGCGGTCGGCGCAGATGACGGGCATATCGGGCGGGCAGAACTCCGCAAGCACCTGGCGGCAGACTCCGCAGGGCGCGGTGTGGTTAAGGCTGTCGGAAATTATCGCTATCGCCTCAAAATCGCGCTCTCCCTCATAAACGGCCTTGAACATGGCCGTGCGCTCCGCGCAGTTGGTGGGTGTGAATGCGGCGTTTTCGATATTGCAGCCGAGATAGTACGCGCCGGAGCCCGTCTTCAAGCAGGCGCCCACGCGGAAATTCGAATAGGGCGCATAGGCCTTTTCGCGCGCTTCGGCGGCGAGCCTCAGCATCTTTTTCACTTCAAACTCATGCAGATTGATCATATTCCCTCCAATGGACTTACAAAATCCCTTCTATCTTCGCGATTATTGCGCGCTGCCTCGCGGTCATTATCTCCTCATCCTCTGGGCTCATGTGATCGTAGCCCAATACGTGCAGAGTCCCGTGGATCGCAAGGAAGGCGACCTCACGCGCGTTGGAATGCCCAAGCTCCTCCGCCTGCCTTTGAGCCGTTTCGACGGAGATCATAATATCCCCCAGATGCCCGTCCGGCACGGCAATGAGCTCCTCCCCCTCGTTCACGGGGAAGCTCAGCACGTCCGTCGGCCTATCGACGCCGCGAAGCTCGCGGTTCAGAAGATGGATCACGGGATCGTTCGTGAGCTCTATGCATATATCGCCCTCCGCACCTTCGGCTTCAAGCGCCGCCTCCGAGCCGATCCGGGCCGCGCGCATCAGCTCCGGGTCTTCGGGTATCGCGTTTATCAAAACCTCCGCAAACCTCATCTTACGTCTATCTCCTCAAGATCGGGGTATTCCACCCTTTCGTGATAAAGGGCGGCAAAAGTGCGCAGGAAGCTCGTTTCGATCTTGTTTATCTCCGCGAAGGAGAGGGGCGAATCCCAAAGCATGCTCCCGCGCTTATCCCATTTATGGTTTATGATCTCGCGCACCTTGGCGGCTATATCGCGCATGGTGGGCTCCTTCATGCTGCGGACGGCCGCCTCGCAGCAGTCGGCAAGCATTATTATCGCGCTCTCCTTGGTGGAGGGCTTGCCGGAGGGATAACGGAATTTGGAAACATCCACCTCCGTGCCCTCGGGCGCGGCCTTCTTGGCCCTGTCGTAGAAATAGACCATCACCGAATCGCCGTGATGCTCCCCCGCGATCCTCACGACCGCGCCGGGGAATTTATGCTTTTCAAGCAGCTCCACGCTGTCCTGCTGGTGGGCGATTATGCGCCTTGCGGATTCGTAGGGATCCAGATCGTTGTGCACGTTGTTTCCCGTGCGCTGGTTTTCCTTAAAGCAGAGGGGATCCTTGAGCTTGCCCACGTCGTGATACGTGGCGGCGACGCGGCAGAGCAGCGCGTTTGCCCCGACCTGCTCCGCGGCGGCTTCCGCAAGCGCGGCGACGGTGAGCGAATGATGATACGTGCCGGAAGCTTCGGTCATGAGCCGCTTCAAAAGCGGGTTGTTGTTGTTCAAAAGCTCGTTCAGTCTCGCATCGGTGGGAATATCGAAAAGCGTTTCAAATACGGGCATGAAGCCGACGGCGAGTATCCCGCAGAGCACGCTCCCGCCCAGTATCCACAGCAGGGTGCGCCAATAGGCTTCGAAAGCTTCGCCGCAGGCGAGCATTGCCGCGCCGTAAGTGATCGCTCCGGCGGCGCCCGCAAGCCCCGCGGCGATCACGGTATTGCTCCTTGTGGAGCTTATTCCGAGCGCGAGCACGGCGGCTATCGCGGTGACGGCGGCGGCGAGTATCATCCCCATGGGCGCTCCGCGGACTCCGCTGACTACGAACGCGGTCACTCCCGCGGCGGCGGCCACGGGCACGGATGAGAGCATCGCGAGCCTCCTGTTTGTGAGCACGGCAACGAGCATGGCGGCGAGAACGTGCACCGTGAACCCCACGTCAACGCGCATTGTCACGGGCAGCGGCGCGCAGGCGATCACGAGCAGCACGCATATCAGCAGCATCCTGCTGAACGTTGCCAAATTCTTTTCGCGGCGGATATAGGCATATACGCCGAACGCGCCGAAGCCCATAGCGATGAGCACCAGCGAGCCAACTACGCTTTGCCACGCTTGTCCCGCCTTTATGAGGAACACGGTGTATTCGGCCGCGATCAAAGCGTACGTCACGCAGAGCATGAGTATGCTCCAACCGACGCCTATCGTCTTCTCGCGCCGTATCTTGGCCGCCTCCTTCTGTTTTGCTTCATTCGGGAGCTTGCTCCTTCTTGCCGCGGCCCCCGTTACATCCCTTTCCAAAGCTGCCTCCTTAATACGGGACCTTTATTGCTGACGGTCGCCGTTTTTCTCGCGTTTGATCCTTTCCATCTCCGCCTGCTCGTATGCGCGGACTATCCTCTGCACCATCTCGTGGCGCACCACGTCCCTTGCGGAGAGCCTTATCATCGCAATGCCCTCAACGCCTTCGAGCACGCGCATTGCGTGCACAAGGCCGCTCTTCCTGTCCTGCGGGAGGTCGATCTGGGTCACGTCCCCCGTAACTACCACGCGGGAGCCCTCGCCGAACCTCGTCAAAAACATCTTCATCTGCTCAATGGTGCAGTTCTGCGCCTCATCGAGGATTATGTAAGCGTCGTTCAGCGTACGCCCGCGCATATAGGCGAGGGGCGCCACCTCGATAACGCCGCGCTCCGAAAGGAGCTTGAAATTTTCGGAGCCCAGGAATTCATAGAGCGCGTCGTACAGCGGGCGAAGATAGGGATCGACCTTGTTCTGCAGATCCCCCGGGAGGAAGCCCAGCTTCTCCCCCGCCTCAACTGCGGGACGGGTGAGGATTATGCGGCTGACCTCCTTGTTTTTGAGGGCCAGCACCGCCATTGCGACTGCCAGATAAGTCTTGCCCGTGCCGGCGGGGCCGACTCCGAACACCACGGTGTGCTTCTTGAGCGCCTGCACGTATTTCTTCTGCCCCAGCGTCTTGCACTTTATCTGCTTGCCCTTGTTGGTGAAGGCTACTACGTCATCCGCAAGCTCCAGTATCAGATCGGAATTGCCCTCCTTGGCAAGGTCGATCGCATACCTTATGCGGCCCCTGTCTATGTTTTCGCCCTTACGGATGAGCATGAGCAGCTTTTCTATTACCGCGGCGGCGGCCTCCGTCTCGCTCTCTCCGCCGGTGACGGTTATGCGGTCCGCATCGGACGCGATATGCGCGCCCGTCTCCGCCTCGATTATTTTAAGGTTCTCATCGAACACGCCGAAAAGCCTTATGAGCTCGTCCATCTGTTCGACCGGAACGCTCAGCTCGAAATTGCCCTCGGCCTCGTTCGTTTCGTTCACGGCCCCGTTTTCGGCGGCCGTTTCAAGTAAGGTTTCGTTATTGGTATCGTTATTCATGCAAACTCCCGATGATTCCTATGTTTTCCAGTACGGTGACGGTTATCCGCGCCGTAACGCTGCCGTCGCCGCCGTATTCGCAGTCCGTGCGAAGGGTCACTATCCTCGCCCCCTGCGGGACCGCGGTATTGAGTTTTTCCTGCGCCATGAGCCGCGCCCGCCGCTCTATGCCCTCCCTCGTATCGGGAACGGCCCCCGGTATGAGCTCGCGCAGGGTCGCTTGCTCCACCCTTATCGGCAGAGGCGACGCGGTGATAAACGCCGCTTTTTCGGGCTCCTTCCCGAATTCCGGATACGGCCTGTCAAGCGAAAGCTCGAACCCGAACAGGCTTATCGCGATGGCCTTGCTGCTCCTTCCCGAAGGGGTCGGCTCCTCGCGCAGAGCAGGCGCGGTCGCACTGACGCGGTAAAGCACGCGGCCGATCAGCTCGCCCTCCGCCCTTACGAAATAGCCCGGCTTCGATGCGGAAAGATCGCCCGAAATGAGCAGCTCCCCCTTCCTCACCGCCTGCCCCTGCGTGACGCACGCGCGGCCGGCGTAAACGGAGACGGAGTCGATCACGCAGTCCTTCGCGGCATAGATGCTTGCGGGGGAAGTCTCCTTCCCGCGCTCCTCCTTGGGGTATCTGCCCGCTATCTCGATCCTCAGCGTCACCCCGCGGAGGATCACCTTTGCATTGGCGACTCTCTTATCGGCATTCAGCGCCGCCGCTATCGCGGAAGCCGTAAAGCCGCTCTTGGGCTTCCCCCTTGCGGCGCCCATCTCCCCGATGATCGCCAGCACCTCCCGCTCGGGTATGCTGACGGAATCGACCGATATGAACCACAGCCTTGTTGAAAGCACTGCACATGCGATGAACAGCAGTGCGGCGGCCGCGGCGAACGCCCCGTTCCGGTAAAGCCACGGGATGAGCCTTGCCCCGCCATAGCGGGCAAGTATCCTCACCCTGCAGCCCGTGCCCCTTGCGGCGCGGCGCAGACGCTTAATATCGCCGACGGCAACGCGCGCTTCGAACCCGCATTGGCGCCTTCCCGTATCCTTCAGGGGCACTCCGGCTTCAAGGCAGCGGTTTACGAGCCTTTCCGGATATTCCCCCATTATCCCTATCTTAACATATCCGCGGCAGAATTTCCATAGCTTCATTGAATTTTCTCACCTTTGCGCCAAAATTATTCAAAGGAAACGGAGCGGATGCGCCCATCCGCTATGAGTTCGTCCTCGGTCAGCACGGAGGCGCAGAGCCCCGCGCCCTCTATCCTCAGCACTCCGAGCGCCGTCACGAGCCTTATGGACCGCTCCGAAAGGACGAGCACGCCCTCATGGTGCTCCACGCGCACCCATCGGTCGCCCGTCACGCTCACCTTGGGTATTATGCAGTCGGAGTCCGCGGGGAACCCGCAGGCGGCGTATGCCCCGCCCCTCCTCATGGCGGACCGCGCCCTCTTTACGCTCACGGGGCGCCTCTTCACTCCGCGTTTCGTACCGCTCCCCCCTTCCATTTCACTGTTTCGGCTAATTATATGCCGGCGCGGCATATATATTTCTCCTGAGCGCCGCACCGGTGCGGTTTGGCGGACTTTTGGGGTTGACATTGCCGCCGATTTATCGGATAATAGGATTTGTTCTTTTTTGAGCCGCGGACCGGCTGCGGCGATCTGTTTTCAGGAGGTTTTCGATGAGCATACATGAGGAATGCGGAGTTTTTGGCGTCATTTCGCCGAACGACGCCGATGTTGCCGGCATCTCCTATTACGGGCTTTACGCGCTCCAGCACAGGGGTCAGGAAAGCTGCGGCATAGTTGTGAACGATGACGGCGTGTTCGCCTCCCACAAGGATCTCGGTCTGTTGAGCGAGGTCTTTTCGGGCGACATCCTTTCACGCCTTCCGCACGGGCGCATGGCGATAGGCCACGTCCGCTACGGCACGACCGGCGGCACCAACAGGAACAACTGCCAGCCCATCGAGGTCAACCACCAGAAGGGGCGCATGGCGCTCGCCCATAACGGCAACCTTTCCAACGCCGCGGAGCTGCGCAACCGGCTCGAGCTTTCGGGCGCCATTTTCCACACCACCAGCGATACCGAGACCATCGCCTACATAATCACCAAGGAAAGGCTCACCGCCCCCTCCATAGAGGCCGCTGTTTCCCGCGCCATGAACGTGATAGACGGCGCGTACTCCCTGCTTTTGATGAGCCCGCAGAAGCTCATCGCGGCGCGCGATCCCTACGGCTTCCGCCCGCTCTGCTTCGGCGTGACGTCCGACGGCACCTACATAGTCGCTTCCGAAAGCTGTGCGATAAAGGCCGTCGGCGGCGAATTCATCCGCGACGTGGAGCCCGGCGAAATGATCGTTTTCAGCAAGGGCAGCTACGTGTCAAATAAGGAGCACTGCGGCACAAAGCCCAAAAAGCTCTGCGTATTCGAGTATATTTACTTTGCCCGTCCCGATTCCGTGATAGACGGCGTTTCCGTTCACAGCTCCCGCGTCGCCGCGGGCAGGATCCTTGCAAAGGCGCATCCCGCCCCCGCGGATCTCGTAATAGGCGTGCCCGATTCCGGGCTTGACGCCGCCATCGGCTTCAGTCTCGAATCCGGAGTGCCCTACGCCATAGGCCTCATCAAGAACAAATACATAGGCCGCACGTTCATTTCTCCCGGCCAGAGCATGCGTCTGGATCAGGTCAAAATAAAGCTTTCCGCGATAGAGGACGTGATAAAGGGCCGCCGCATAGTGCTTATAGACGATTCCATAGTCCGCGGCAACACGAGCGGCAGGCTCGTGAAGCTCCTGCGCGAAGCCGGCGCCGCCGAGATCCACATGCGCATATCCTCCCCGCCCTTCCTGAACCCCTGCTATTACGGCACGGATATAGACAGCCGCGAAAACCTTATCGCCTGCAAGCACAGCATCGAGGAGATCGCCAAGCTCATAGGCGTCGATTCGCTTGGGTATCTGCCCATGGAGGCGCTTCCCGAGCTCACCCGAGGCGCCGGTTACTGCGACGCCTGCTTCAGCGGCGAATACCCCACGGAGATCCCCTCCGATACGCGCAAGGACAGGTTCGAAATGAAGCTTTCCGAAAGGAAAAAGCCCGCAAAACAATAAGCTGCAACGAAAAAAGCCCCGAGGATATGATCTGAACCCCAAAAGTTAGACAAAAGAATTAAATCAAGCAGCTTTGAGGGCTTGCTTTCTGTGAACAGCAGGAGGTAAGCCCTTTAGCTTGGCTTTGATACGACGGTTATTGTAGTAGTCAA
>JAEEGL015999864.1_pt1 | contig 14023 bp, 12 predicted proteins | sample 9134231 | NCBI WGS metagenome assembly JAEEGL01 (sample SAMN16246548, study PRJNA631951) | gut metagenome | biome: gut microbiome; feature: rumen; material: fiber-attached | host: Bos | place: Iran: Karaj | collected 2018-10
TGCTATAATAACCCATGCGCCTGCGGGAATAGCTCATTTGGTAGAGCGCAGCCTTGCCAAGGCTGAGGTGGCGGGTTCGAGCCCCGTTTCCCGCTCCAATATGCCTCCTTAGCTCAGTTGGCTAGAGCACCTGACTCTTAATCAGGGTGTCCAGGGTTCGAGTCCCTGAGGGGGTACCAAAAACCACCAGAAATGGTGGTTTTTTCTATTCTCAAGAGAAATTTTTCGCCAAATGAGGGTTTTTGGAGGAGAAAATTGGCCGCCCTTGTAATAGAAATTAGTCAAAATCCTATTACAAGCTAAATTTTGGCCCCCATCGTAAAGCTGTTTTTTATTCGATTTTAACCATCAAATACGATAAAATGAGGCAAAAAACGATAAAAACAGCATCTTGAAACCAAAAATCTTTCAAGTTCATAAAAACTTCACATTTCAACTCTGATTTTTCATATGTTCGCATCGTTTGATCCAGCGAAGAAATAGCTCCAAAAAAATATATTATTGGAAAATCGTTCATCCAACCGATTTGTACTCATTTTTTTATCATACTTTTTGTGAGGACAAGTTCAGGAGGGAACGATGAGTACAGATAATAGCTCCAAGCGAAACGTAATACCGCTTTACTTCACACTGAAGGAAGTCGGGGATATCTTTGGAAGATCTCCTCAGTATGCAAGATCATTGATCAAGAAGGGGATGCCGTGCTTTGTCATTGGAAGCAGGATTATCAGAATACCCAAACAGGGATTCTGGGAGTGGCTCGGGATCTCGGAACCGGAAGATCCATTTTCCGTTTTCATAACGATCGGTGATCTGGCAAAGGAATTCGATGTTCCGGCATGTGCTGTATAGACAGCTATGACGCTCTCATGCAAAAGGTGATGCGATAGCGCAGACATCCGCATAATCCCAAAACACATTATTTTATGGCAAATCCAGGAAATGATCCCGGATTTGCCAATCTTTTCTCTTGCGTTTCGGAGGAGTCTTCGGTATAATGATGGCAGATTCAGGATTCAATCCCGGATTTGCCAACAGGAGGTGCATTGAATGGAATACATCAAAAGAGCGATCGAAGACGTTGTGCTACATTCCGATAAGACGTTCAAAGCCGTATTGATCACCGGTGCGAGACAAACCGGAAAGACGAAAATGATTCGGCAGCTCTTCCCGGACAAGAAGTACGTCCTGCTGGATGATCCGTTCATAGAGGATCAGGCGAATGCCAATCCGAATATGTTTATGATGCTGAACCAGCCGCCTGTGGTGTTCGACGAGGTACAGCGCGCGCCGGGACTGTTCCGGTATATCAAAATTGCCTGCGACGAGAGCGATAAGAAGGGGCAGTTCTGTCTATCCGGTTCGCAGCCCTTGGAGTTGATGGAGCAGGCGTCAGAGTCCCTTTCCGGACGCGTCAGCATCATCGAGCTGTCTCCTTTATCACAACGGGAGATCGATCGTGATCCGTTCAACATGCCGTTTCTGCCCACCATGGAGTATATCCAGGAGCGAAACAAAACCGCGAGGGCTCCGAAGAACCTTTGGGAAAGGATCCATAGGGGAGGGTATCCGGAACTCCAGGATCCCGAGATCGACTGGAACGTGTTCTTCTCCAGCTATGTCAAAACCTATCTGGAGCGTGACGTCCGCAAGCTGTCTGCCGTGCAGGATCTGAACGATTTCCGTCGGTTCATGGTGGCGGTAGCGGCCCGCACCGGACAAATCGTGAACTTTAGCAACATTGCGGATGAAATCGGAAAGGACCAGTCAACCGTAAAAGCATGGATGTCGATCCTTGAGGCATCGGGGATCGTGTATCTGCTGGAACCCTATACGCCGAGCGTTTTGAATCGGGCGATCAAGACGCCGAAGGTGTATTTCCGTGACACCGGCCTTGCTGCTTATCTGACTCGGTGGCTGACACCAGAGACGTTGGCAACCGGCGCTATGAACGGCCCGTTCTTTGAAACCTTTATCATCACAGAAATCTTGAAATCGTATTCCAATCGGGGTTTAGATTATCGGTACTGCGTCTCGTACTACAGAGGCAGAGACAAGAAGAAGGTTAAGAAGAACGGGGAGACGGTGGAGGTGGAGAGCGAGATCGATTTGATCATCGAAGAAAACGGCGTCCTTTACCCAATCGAAATCAAGGAAAGTTTGCATGTGACGGCGGACGAAACCGCTGCGTTCACGGTGCTGGACAAGGTTCCCGAAAAGAAGAGGGGGATGGGCGCCATCATCTGCAGCTGCCCGCAACCTGGAATGCTGCGGGAGAACATCCTTCAAATCCCAGCCTGGTATATTTAAAAACTGTACGAACATGAGGCCTTCGGGCCTCTTTTGCTATGTGAGAAAGGAATTAGAATACAAAAGGGAGAGGGAAGATTACTTAGAAAGAAGGAAGGATAAAAGTTGAACATGCCAATGCTTTCTTCGTTTTAGTTGTGTGGGAATTTTATGGTTTGACAAAGGAAATGTTATACTATAAAATAACAAGCGATCGGAAGTATGTGCGATTTTTTGTGAGACTTTGACAATTGAATAATGTATTATTTTTGTGATGAAACGGTTGTTTTTGCTTGGAAGCATTTCTTTATAAAACACATCTTTGTAAGAGAAAAATAGGCGATTTTCTCTTACAAAAACACAAAAAAACCGCTAAAGTCAGGCTTTTTTATGGGGGTTTGGGGTTTGCCTCTTAATCAGGGTGTCCAGGGTTCGAGTCCCTGAGGGGGTACCAAAACAAAAGAGACACCGAATGGTGTCTCTTTTGTTTTACCGTTTTCCCCAAGGACTCGAACGGGTGCGGGAGTGAAGGGATGTCCGGTGGACATCCAGAGCCGCACCCCGACCAAGCGTGAGCGCGAATTCGAGTCCCTGAGGGGGTACATTCGCCCGCGCCCTGCCCGAGGCCGTCGAGGCCGAGAAGAGTCCCTGAGGGGGTACCCAAAACCACCAGAAAGAGCGGCTTTTTCACATCCTTTGCGGTGGCAGAGTTCGGAAGAGGTCAATCGATGAGGCGATCGAAAAACGCCTGATATGCTTATAGTAACTTGAGAATGATCAAGCTGAATGGATCCAACGTGCACGGCAAAAAAGCAGACGGTTGCCTTCGAGGCGGGATTAGCAGGGATCGCCCGCGGGGCTGTCAATATTTTTTACAAAAATCGTTAACAATTTATTCAAAAATACTTGCCAACGGCAGGGAATGGTGTTAGAATACTTCTGATCCACAACATGTTGTGGTTTACGGGTGAACCTGAAATCAAGATATCGGAGGGGCTGACTTGCGGATTATAGCCGGTTCTGCCAGAGGAAGAAGCTTTGACGCGCCGATTGGCAGGGATACGCGGCCAACATTGGATCGGGTCAAGGAGGCCATCTTCGGCAGCATTCAGTTTCAGGTGCCCGGCGCGACGGTCCTTGATCTCTTTTCAGGGTCTGGAAACATGGGCCTCGAAGCTCTGTCCAGAGGCGCCGCGGAGGCCATATGCGTGGATGCTTCCCCTATATGCGCTGCTTTAATCCGAAAAAACGGAGAGAAGCTTGGCCTTGCGGAGGGATTGCGGGTGTTGAATGCCGATTATCGTGCGGTCCTTTCGGCAATGATAGCCCAAGGAAAGCAGGTGGACCTGGCGTTTCTGGATCCGCCCTATGCATCCGGGTACGCTGCGGAGGCGGTGAAAACGATTTTTGAGGATCGGCTCCTCAAGAGAGACGGAACGGTGATCGTAGAGCACGCCTGGGACAATCCGCTTCAGCTGGAAGACGGTCCATGGACGGTGACGCGGGTAAAGAGATACGGAGCCTGCGGCGTAACGACATTGACATGGAGGGAACAGGAATGACGGTTGGTGTGTATCCGGGCAGCTTCGATCCCTTCACCGTAGGGCATTTGGACGTGCTTACCAGCGCGGCAGGCCTGTTCGATCTGGTGTATGTGGCTGTGTTGCACAACGTGGACAAGCGCCCCGTATTCACCGTCGAGGAACGGATGGGCATGATCCAAAACGTCCTGGCGGCGGAAAAGCTTGACAATGTCCGATGCGGCACCTTCGACGGATTGCTGGTGGAATACGCCAGGTCTGTGGGGGCCACCCACATCGTCAGAGGCCTTCGGGCTACGTCGGATTTTGAATACGAGTTCCAGATCGACGCCGTAAATCGTCATCTGGACAACTCGTTGAGGACTGTGTATTTTATGGCCTCTCCCGGCCACTCCTTCCTGAGCTCCAGCAACGTGAAGGAGATCGGCCTTTGGGGCGGCAGTATCCGGGGACTTGTTCCCTCTATAAATGAAGAGATTATTCGTGAAAGGTTGGCAAGAAAATGAGCAGTGCGCAGACGATGAAGATTTACAGCATCATTTCCCGCATCGAACAGGTGTTGAACGACAGCCCTAAGTACAAGCTGGGCGGCGGAAACAAGAAGATTGTGGAGGTCGAAGAGCTTTTTGATCTGTTGGGCGATCTTAAGGTCACGATCCCGGAGGACATCCGCAGGGCCAGCGGTATCATCGCAGAGGAGAGCAACATTCTCAAAGACGCAAACGAGCAGGCCGAGGAGATCGTCAGCAAGGCCAAGGCCGATGCAGAGGATCTGATGCGTCAGGCGCAGGAGGCTGCTGAGAATGTATATAATCAGTCGGTCCAGGAGTACGAGGCTTTGGTTTCGGAGGAATCCGTATACCAGGAGGCTGTGGCTCGCGCCAAGCAGATGCAGCAGGAGGCTATGGAGAACGCCAACGCCATCGCCAATGGCTCCCGCCAGTATGCGGACGATATGCTGGCCGATGTTCAGCGGTATCTGAATGACTATATCAAGATGCTCAACACCAATCGGGAGGAGCTGAACGGCCAATCCTTGCCGGAGTATGAGGAGAAGGATGTGGAGAAGACCGTTTCTCAGCAGCGGGCTCTGGAGGAGAAGCACACCGTCACCGCTGCGCCCAAGGCTGCTCCGGCTCGTCCTGCGCCGCAACCGGAATTCGAGGAGGAAGAGGAACCTTCTCGTACGGCCCGCAAGGAATCCAAGAAGGCGACTAAGCCCGCCAAAGCCTCCAAGCCTGCCGCGCCCGTCTATGATGACGAGGAGGACGACGAACCCAAGAAGCCCAAGAAGAAGGGGTGGTTCAAGCGCATGCTGGAGGGGGATGACGACGAGGACGAATATGATGACGATGAGAATTGGAGCGAGGACGACGAGCCCGTAAAGGAAGCCAAGCCCAAGAAAAAGCGTCATAAACTCTTCGAGATCGTGGAAGTGGACGATGACGAGGACGACGAGGATTTCGACGACTGACCCATGGCATTCAGGAGCGCCTCTTTTCGGAGGCGCTTCCTTTTGCGTTTCCGGGAAAAGCATCGCGTTTTTTCACGCAGAACAAATGTTATAGCGGGAAAGGTGCGGTGGGGCCCATCGGACAGGAGACCATTCGGCACGGAATCTGTCTTGCCAAAGGGCGCTTTTTCACGTATACTGTACCCATGACGATACCTGTGAACAATCCCATCACCCTGTTGGCCGTGACCGCTTTCGTGGCGGTATTCATCGTGCTGCTACCTTATTTCGACAGGAGGATATGCCGGAAGCTGGGGCTGAATCTGCAGCACGGCCTGAGCCAGAACGCCAACGCCGATAATCTGCTGAAGCTTCGACAGCTGGTCCTGTATGCGGTATTCCTGGTGTATATGGCGGCGTTCCTGGCGATCGTGTTCTTTTCTCGCACTACCGCCGACGTCTATCAGGTCCACGTGGCGCCCTTTCAGGACCTTTATAATGCCGTGGAGACAGACCGGGGCCTGGTGGATATTTTGACCACCATCTTTCGAGAGGGGATCGTAGAGGGCTTGTCCCATGTGGAGATCATTCGCCCCGAGGATATCGCGCAGGTGTATCTAAATGTGATGCTTTTCGTGCCCATGGGTTATCTGCTGCCCTATGTGTTCGGATGGTTCCGCGCCAAGGCCCGTATTCGACCGGTGGTGGCTTGCTTCGTCCTGTCCCTGGTCACGGAAAATGTGCAGCTCATCTTCCGCCGTGGCCTGTATGATCTGGACGATCTCTTATCCAACACGCTGGGTGGGTTCATTGGGCAGCTGCTGTTTATCTCCATCGCCTATGTGGTGACTCATCCCGATTGGAAACGAGAGCTTAAAGCCTACCATCGCTGGCAGCGCCATGCCAGACACATGACGCTGTATCCTTTTGCGAGAAAAATCGGTCTCAGCCGCACCACGCTCCTTGCCACGTATGAAGAGGCGGTATGGGATTTCTATGTGGACAAACTGGGTTTTCGGGTGAAGAAGCAGGTCATGAGCTTGGACGATATCGACACCCGGTTCCTGCTGGTCATGGGCAGCTCTCAGGTGGAGATCATCTGTTTCAACAAGAAGAAGATGATCCCGATCCAGTATCTCACCATCTCCGCCCGAAACCTGGTGAAGATCAAAAAGCGGCTGGAAAAGAACGGTATCCAGGTGGGCGAGTTTCGCCGGGACCCCTATACGGATCTTCGATGCCTGTCCTTTACCGGGCCGGACCGGGTCTGCATCACCGTCATTGAAGAGCCGTAACGAACCAAGGATATAATCACGGGGGGGACGAAAACATGTCTTTACAAGTGGTCGTTCCTTTTGGTATACTGTCGCACATGAAAGAATTATGGAAACTCATTTGCAGCATTTTTTTATGCCTGCTTTTGATAGCTCTGCCGGGCTGCCGACAGCAGGCGACGGAAGCATACCCGGAAGCATACGGGCCATTGGAAACAACGTTGCCGCCCACGGCGGCGCCTGACACTCCGGCGCCCACCGTACTCACGGTGCCTATCACCATGGCCCCGACATTCACGCCTACGCCGACGCCTACCGCTACTCCGGTACCCACGCCCACGCCCACGGCTACCCCTGAGCCCACGCCCACGCCCACGCCCACCTCGGTGCCCTTGGATCGACGGGATTTTGAGGGCGAGGTTCGCGAAATACTCTTCCCCCTGTGGGAGGGGGAGCCGGAACCGACGCCCACGGTGGAACCGCTGGCCACGCCGGATCCTCGGGTGGAGACCATCGGGAAGCTCTGCGCCATGGTCTTTGCCAATGTGGCGGTTTACGACAGGCCCAACGAGCTGGCAAACGTTCTGGGGCGGGAATCCTACCATCTCCTTTACGTTCACAGCATCCACAGAGATTTCTACTACGTAACGACCCAGGAAGGCCGTAAGGGCTATGTGAAAACCAGCCAGGTGACGCCGCTTTCCAGCGCGGCTCTCGAAGCGTTCCTTTCCGCCTCCATGCAGTCAACCTATACGGCCGCGCTGTATTCTCCCGACGCCTTTATCGAGGAACTCATGACTGTGAACGTGAGAGGCGGCATGGAGGAACGGGTCTATGCAGCCCTTTGCCGCCTGGGGTTCGACTTTGAGCCCTACTACTATCGGGTGTATCAAAAGGATCTGCAGGACAACAAGAAATACCCCCGCTTCTACAAGGAGGAGGTCTATAATTCTCTCCTGTTCAAACTCTTCAATTCCACGGGGAGCCTTGCGTACTACGAGGGCCAAAGGACCCAATGGGAGTATGTGCCGGTGAACGGAACGTTGCAGAGGGGGGATATCCTCTTCTTCAGCGAGCTTCCCAAGCGGAGCAACGGGGTCATCCCGGGGTGTGAGTTCGTGATCGCCGGACAGCATTCAGGCAACATCACTGACTGCGCCGTGTATTTAGGGGACGACAGCATCCTCTGCTTGCAGGATGGGCGGGTAGAGCGATTGGACGGCTTTTCCACCAGCCTCCTTTCCGAGAGTTTCGATTCAGCTCGCCGCATCCATCTTGATATCTTTGATGAGAAGCAGATGATCATCGAAGATCTGATCGCGCAGGCATACGATTGCCTGGGCACGCCCTACAACAACTATCAGCGTTGTGGCGATTTTTCTTTCGATTGCTCCGGCCTCATCTCCTGGTTGCTGTTGCGTACGGACTTGTATCCCGCAAGGTATGCCAAAAACCAATGGACGGAGAGCTCCGCTTCAGGCCTATCCAACCTTACGGATTATATCTGGAAAGGAGAGAAGCGGGTGCACATGGGGACGCCGGTACCCGTGCGGGAGGAATTGAAGTCTTTGGACGGCTTCGAACGGGGAGATATTGTGTTCCTTTTGAGATCCAAGGGCGGAAACGTAGGCCATGTGATGCTCTATTTGGGGGATGGACGGGTGATCCACTCCACCAGGGTGGTGAAGGCGCACCAAAGTTACTCCGGCACCGTGATAGCGAACTTCCGTAAGGAGAACCAGAATCTATATTTTAACTCCCTGCGCATAGAAAGCATCACCTGAGACGATTCATACAGCAACGCCTTTCATCGTTTTCGATGAAAGGCGTTGTTTTTGCGTTGGCCCGATCATGGGGTGATGCGATCGATCCGTAGAGCCGTTTGATATAGTCGCTGCAGCTCCGGCCGGAAGAAGGCCACCACCGTGCCGTTGTACTCCTCTTCGATCTGGGTGGAATGGATCACCCGCCCCTTGCCCAGATACACCATGACATGTCCCACCTTGGCGTTATCCTCCGCCTTTCGGAGAAAGACCAGGTCCCCCCGTTCCAGGGCGTCCATGGCGGGCAGCCCCTTTTCCTCGTTCCGCTGGGCGGGACAGGACAGATAGATATTCCTTTTATAGTGCCAGTAGTAGTGGTCGGTCTGAGAGAAGCCGGAAGCATTGGAACCTTTGAAGAACTGGTGCCCATATTTGGCGGGTGTGATCTCCATACGGATGAACAGCCAGGAGATGAGGCCGGAGCAGTCAAAGGAGTATTCTCCTCTGCGCTGGTAATTGTTATAGGGCGTGCCGAGACAGTCATAGATCTGGGCGATCATGTCTTCGATGATCATCTGCTTTTCATCAAAGATGTCAAGATGGATGCGGCGGGCGCATTCCAGGGTGGACTGCAGCTCTTCAGTCCAATCCTTGATCTTTATTTGTCCATCCCTAAGGAGCAGAGCTTTCCCATCCCCCATGTACACGCCGCAGCCCGTCAGCATTCCCGAGTAGGGCCCTTTGATGACGAATTCATATCCGTCCAGCACACCGCTGCTGCCTTTCCCCAAAGGTTCATTGAAGAAAAGGATGTCCCCTTTCTGCAGCTCTCCATCGGAGGGCACATACTCCCACTGGGTCTGCTGGCCATTATACCTTACCTGGGCGCCTGAGGTGTTGAACAGTTTGAACAGGAGGGAGTTGTAGATGGGATCCTTATAAAAAAGTGGATACCGTTCGTCATTGTTCAAGGCCTTTTGATACATCTTATAATAGAAAGGATCGAAATCCAGGCCCAGCCGACCGAGGGCGGCGTAGATGCGATCCGCCATGGAGCCCTTGTCCGTTCCGGTCTGCAGCTCCCGGATGAAGGCGTCGGGAGAATAGAGGTCCACGGTCCGCTGCAATTGATCGACGGCGTCAAAATATCGGGCCATGTCCTCCGGAGAGAGGATCATACACTGGCTGGCTTTCACATAGCCTTTGAGCCCCTCCTGGGTGGTCACTCGATAATACTGTCGGCTGTAGACGTTGTGGATATAAAACAGGTGATAGGATTCCCGCCCCAACACCCTGGCCTGCTCGTGGGGATAGGATAGGATGGGAACGTACGCAAAGACCATGGCGCCCAACTTGCCCACATCCTGAAAAAGCGGATTGGGAGAGGACAGAGCCGCCGTCGTGGGGGTGGGCTCCGGCGAGCAGCTGAGCAACGGGAACAGATGCTCTTGGACCCCTTTTCGCCCATCCTGCCTGCTCAGGGGAATGGGCGTGGGGGTAGGCGTCGGCGTCGGAGTAGGGGTAGGCGTGGGCGTTGCCGTGGGGGTGGGCGTGGGCGTCGCTATTGGCGTCGGCAAAGGCGTACAGGTGGGGGCGGGGGAGGCGGTGAAGGTAATTGCCGGGGTGGGGGCGGCGGTATCCGCCCTCGTCGCCGTGGGGGCGTCCGTCACGGCAGGAGCGTCCGTTACGGGCGCCGCCTGATCCGGCGGAGGCGTTTTCACGCATCCGGGCAGGACCAGCAGGACCAGCAAAAGCAGGGCTATGGCTTTTTTCCAAATCGTTTTCATATCTGACAGTATACCAGAACGGCCGCCCCTCTGTAAAGAGCGCCGGGCCTATCGAATGTCAACGTTGGGGGGCAAGCGCTCCAACAGGAAGGTTCTTACGGCGTCATAGTCCTCCTTCGGGACATATATGACCGTGCCGAAGGCCAGGCGGATGGCGTCGTACTGGGGCAGGAATCGTACGCGGCGGACCCGGTCAAAAGAAAAAGGGCCGGCGCCTTTGCCGCGGAAGGTGGTAACCTTCTTCTCGTCCATGGCGAAGGGAATGGGATCGTCGCCCATGAGATAGAGGATGCCGTACGTCAGCAGGAACAGACCCAGAAAGACCCCCAGGACCATCAGCGGCATGGCCCAGTCGGACATGGTCTAGGGGTTAGGGGAACCCACGACGAGGAGCGCGGCGGCAGCGAGAAAGCCAATGGAACCATAGACCTTGGCCATGATGAACGGGATATGCTTATTGCGGCGGGGATTCATCCGATATGTCCAGCGATACACCCCGTCGTCGCAGCGCGTGACCCGGTCGGGGAACATACGAATATCGTATTGCATGATTATCACCTCATTTTCAGCTTTCAGTATAGCATGGCGGCAGGCGAAAATGAAGCCCTATACCATACGTGCAGACAACTCTTTTGCATCGGCGGCGCGGCAATGGGTTGTTGCAATTTGCCGCGGGACGTGCTATATTGATACTGATGAAAAATGTGTGATCGGTGAGGAACGACGAGGCAAATGACGTCCAGACCCAAGCATTTGAAAGAATAAAACCATACGTTCCCTTGGGGCGCATGGTTTTTGTTCTTTTTGTCCGTCGCCCGCGCCGGCAGAATGAGTATTCATAGAAGGAGACGGTAACGCGCATGGCAAAGTACATCATGGCACTGGATGCGGGCACTACCAGCAACCGGTGCATCCTGTTCAACGAGAAGGGGGAGATCTGCAGCGTTTCCCAGCGGGAGTTCACCCAGTACTACCCCAAGCCCGGCTGGGTGGAGCATGACGCCAACGAGATCTGGGAGACCCAGCTCCACGTCTGCCGCCGGGCCATGGAGAAGATCGGCGCCCGGGCGGAGGACATCGCGGCCCTGGGGATCACCAACCAGCGGGAGACCACCGTGGTCTGGGATAAGCTCACGGGCGAGCCCGTATGCCGCGCCATCGTCTGGCAGTGCCGCCGCACGTCCGAATACTGCGACAGCCTGAAGGCGAAGGGATTGGTGGACGCCTTCCGCAAGAAGACCGGTCTGGTCATCGACGCCTACTTCTCCGGCACCAAGGTCCGCTGGATCTTGGAGAACGTGCCCGGCGTCCGGGAACGGGCGGAGAAGGGGGAGGTCCTTTTCGGCAACGTGGACACCTGGCTCATGTGGAAGCTGTCCAAAGGAAAGGTCCATAAGACCGACTATTCCAACGCCTCCCGGACCCTGATGTTCAACATTCGGGATCTGAAGTGGGACGACGAGATCTTGAAGGAGCTGAACGTGCCCAAGGCCATCCTGCCCGAGGTGTGCCCCTCCTCCGGCCTCTTTGGGTATACGGACCCTGAATGGTTCGGCGGCCCCATCCCCATGGCCGGGGCGGCGGGGGATCAGCAGGCGGCTCTCTTCGGTCAGGCCTGCTTCACCCCGGGCGAGGCGAAAAACACCTATGGCACCGGCTGCTTCACCCTCATGAACATCGGCACCGACGTCAAGTATTCCAAAAACGGCCTGGTCACCACCATCGCTTGGGGCCTGGACGGCAAGGTGGAGTACGCTTTCGAAGGCTCCGTCTTCGTGGCGGGCGCCTCCATCCAATGGCTGCGGGACGAGATGGGCCTCATCGAGAACGCTCCGGCCTCCGAGAAATACGCCGCCCTGGTGCCCGATACCAACGGCTGCTACGTGGTCCCCGCCTTCACGGGCTTGGGCGCGCCCTATTGGGACCAGTATGCCCGGGGTTGCATCGTGGGCCTCACAAGGGGCGTGAACCGAAACCACATCATCCGCGCCACCCTGGAGTCGCTGGCCTATCAGTCCGCTGACCTGCTCTTCGCCATGGAGAAGGATTCCGGCATCCGGCTGGAGGCGTTGAAGGTGGACGGCGGCGCTTCCGCCAACGACTTCATCATGCAGTTCCAGTCCGACGTCATCGGCACCCCGGTGCTGCGGCCCCGGTGCGTGGAGACCACGGCCATGGGCGCGGCCTATCTTGCCGGCCTTGCGGTGGGATACTGGAAGAGCAAGGAGGACGTGAAAAAGAATTGGGCCATCGACAGGACCTTTATCCCCGAGATGGGCGACATCGAGCGGGATCAGAAACTCACTGGCTGGCATCGTGCGGTAAAGTGCGCCTTCGGCTGGGCCAGAGAAGATATGTAAAGGAGAGAGAACGTGAACGGAGTGTATGACGTCATCATCGTCGGCGGCGGCGTGGTGGGCTGCGGCACAGCGCGGGAGCTCATGCGCCGCAAGGCCCGGGTGCTGGTGCTGGAAAAGACCAACGACATCTGCAACGGCCAGAGCAAGGCCAATACCGCCATCATTCACGGCGGCTACGACGCTAAGCCTGGGACCCTGAAGGCCAAATTCAACGTCCTGGGCAACGCCATGTTCGACCGGCTCCATGAGGAGTTGGACGTGCCCGTGCAATGGAACACCTCCCTGGTGGTTTCCTTCAACAAGGAGGATCATCCCGCCTTGGAGAAGCTCCTCAACCAGGGCATCCAGAACGGCTGCCGGGGTGAGCTGAGGATCATCGATGAGGCGGAGCTTCGTCGTCGGGAGCCCAATGTGGGGAGCGAAGCCAAGGAAGCGCTGCTGGTGGGCGCCGGGGGCATCGTCTGCCCCTACGAGCTGACCACGGCCTTTGCGGAGAACGCGGCCATGAACGGCGCCGAGTTCCTGCGCAACGCCAAGGTGACCAACCTCAGGAAGCTGGAGAACGGTCACTGGCAGGTGGTTTCGACTGTCGGCACCTTCGAGACCAGGGCTGTGGTGAACGCGGCCGGCGCCTATTCCGACGTGTTCAACAACATGGTCTCCGAGCAAAAGGTCCACATCCGGCCTCGCCGCGGAGAGTATTATATCGTGGACAAAAAGTATCGCGACGTGTTCCATGCGGCCATGTTCCAGCTGCCCACCAAGATGGGCAAGGGCATCCTGGTAGCTCCCACGGTGGACGGTACCGTGCTCATCGGGCCCACCGCGGAGGACATCGACGATAAGGAAGATAAGCGGACCACGGCGTTTGGATTGGCCAAGACCCTGCGGGAAGCCGCCCGCACCTGGGAGCAGATCCCCACACGCGCCTTCATCACCACCTTCTCCGGCCTTCGTGCCACCGGTGACAAGGGCGACTTCGTGCTGGGCGAGCCCGACGACGCTCCCATGTTCTTCAACTGCTGCGCCGTGGAATCCCCCGGCCTGACCTCTTCTCCGGCCATCGCCAAGTGGATGTCCGAAGATATCGCCGGCAAGCTGGATCTGAAGGAGAACCCCGACTTCAACCCCATCCGCAAGGCCATCCCCAAGTTCCGGGAGATGAACGCGGCGGAGCGGGAAGCGGCCATCAAGGCCAACCCCGACTTCGGCAAGGTGGTCTGCCGCTGCGAGACCGTCACCGAGGCGGAGATCCGGGAAGCCATCCGTCGCCCTGTGGGCGCGCTGGATATCGACGGCATCAAGCGCCGCACCCGCGCCGGCATGGGCCGGTGCCAGGCGGGCTTTTGCACGCCGCGCACCGTGGAGATCCTGGCCGAGGAGCTGGGCATCTCGCCTCTTGAGGTTACCAAGTTCGGCGGCGACTCCAAACTCCTGCAAGGATATCTCTTTGAGGAGGGCAAGAACAATGCGTAATACGGATATTCTCATCATCGGCGGCGGCCCGGCGGGCCTGGCTGCGGCGGTCGGCGCCTATGAAGCCGGCGCCCGCGACA
>JAEEGL010429741.1_pt1 | contig 14022 bp, 14 predicted proteins | sample 9134231 | NCBI WGS metagenome assembly JAEEGL01 (sample SAMN16246548, study PRJNA631951) | gut metagenome | biome: gut microbiome; feature: rumen; material: fiber-attached | host: Bos | place: Iran: Karaj | collected 2018-10
AAAAAGAAGGCTACACTATTACCGCTATCGACAATATTGAAGGCACTTTTGAAGATTCATATACCCTCTATGATATTACTTCCCGTACTCCAGGCACCAAACCTATGCTAGAAACCTATTTTGGCGTTACTGCTAAAACCGGCGCAGATATCCCAGAAAACATCCCACGTGACTACGACCTCGTCTTAGTCCTTGGCCCATCACCAGTAAAATCATCTGAATAAAAAAATACCATCGGGGGTATTTCGGAGCGCGGCAGCGCGAGATTTAGCGCGCCTCGCCCGTGGCGACGGGCCGAGGCGACGCGGCCCCAGATGGTATATTTTATTCAGATACTTTGCTGATAATGAGTTTACGCTCGCGGCCTTCGCCTTCCGAATGCGTCTCAATATCTGAGTAGTCTTGCGCTAGCTTATGTACCACACGACGGTCCGCGGCATTTAGATTAATTGTCATCGGTTCACCAGTTTCACGAACCTTAGCAATCCATCCTTCTGCCTTTTCTTCGATACGGTCAGCACGTTGTCTCTTATAGTTTGCTACGTCCACATTTACACGAGTAATCTCAGCGTTCTTGGCATTGAGAGCCATAGACACAATGTGTTGAAGTGCACGCAAATTATCTGCATTGCGACCAATTAGAAGTGAGTTTAGTGATGTAGAAGGAACAGAAAGCTGTATTACTTCATCATCAATCGTGGAATATACTGCCACGTTTATACCAAAGAAACTAAGTAGGTCCTCTAGGTATTTTGCTGCGAACCGGATTGATTCATCTTGATTCATTATTATCTCCTTTTCTTTTTATTATCTTTTGCGGAGATACGTGTAATTTTTGTTCCTGTTTTTTTGTTTTCAACAATTTTAGCTTCTTGAATCTTTTTTAGCTCTTTTACCATGGCTTTGTCGGTATTGTCATCCATTTCTTCACGAGCTTTAGAAAAGGCAAACTTTTGCTGTGCAATTGTAATAACATTACTTAAGAAGTAATAGAAAGCAAGTGCACCGTGTAAGTTAATCATAATGAGGAACATCATGAGTGGCATCATCTTACCCATTTGACCAGTAGTCATAGCAGATACATCACTATTGTCTAATTCTCTGCCGGCCTTTGCTTCCTTATATAAGTCACGGAAACTTTTTCTCTTTTCAGACTTACCAGATGGCATTTGTTGTTTAGTAACCCAGTATTGTGAAAGAGCAGCACAGATAGAAATAGCAAGCATAAATACTGCGCTCCAAGAGAATCTAGCTGGGCTAATTACGTCGCTAGCCTTAGCGGAAAGATTAATAAATCCAAATAGTTGTGGATGAAAATCGTAAGTTGTTTTTTCTTCAGCTGGAATTTCTTCATTTTGGAGATCAGCTAGATATACTTGCTGTTTATCCCAAAGAGTACGAATCTCAGAGCCTTCGTAAGCTACAATCTCATATGCACGGTTTGATAGATTATCAATCGGAAGTGGAGTAGCAATCACACGAATTGCAGAAAAGATTGCGATAAAGATTGGAAGCTGCACAAGGAGTGTAGCAATAGAAGCAAATGGCTTCACATTATATCTCTTGTATAGATCCATTGTCTGAAGAGATTCGAGCTGTTTATTACCATTACAGTTTTTACGGATTTGCGTAAGTTCTGGTTGAATTTTGCGCATCAACTTTGTTTGTTTTAGTTGACTCTTGGTAAGTGGCCACATACAAAGCTTTACAAGCACCGTAAAGATAATAATTGCAAGACCAAAATCTTTTACTAAGTTAAATATCACAAACAATATATTTACAATTGGACGTACTAAAATAATATCAATTAAATTAAATGGTCCACCAACCGCGATTGAGCCCGCGACAAAAGCAATTAAAAGCCCCCAAATAATATATTTTTTCACACTCTTATTCATTACTACCAGTATAACATACTTTGCTCTCTTCGACTAGTTCCCCTAGGAGTTTTTCTAGTTCAGAGAGTGGCATAGTAAGTAAATCTTTACTAAAAATCACAAAAATATAATCTGTCTTTCCAGGGAGAAGTTCCCAATTTTTGCGGATTACTTCATAAATACGACGGCGAATTCTGTTTCTACCTACCGCAGACTTCATTACCTTCTTTGATACCACTACACCTACACGAGTAAAACCTTTGGTATTCTCAGCAAAAACTAGAGAAGCCTTTGGTTTTCTAACAGTCTTCCCTTTTTGATACACATATCTCACGCCTCCGCGCGAATGAAATCTATATCGCCTGTTTAACATACTATATATTATATAACAAAAATAAGCCCCTGAGGGCTTATTTTAAGCTGTTAGCCTTGCGCGGCCTTTGAGGCGGCGGCGTGCTAATACCTTACGGCCATTAGCGGTAGCATTACGTTTCATAAAACCATGTTCTACTTTGCGTTGACGCTTATGTGGCTGATAAGTACGTTTTGGCATATTATTCCTTAAAATTTAATTATTTTCAAAATCTTGTTATAGTATACCGCACTTTTCCACATTTTTCAAGGAGTTTTCCACAAATGTTTTAGGGATAAAGCGTTTATTGTGGAAATCCCCACCCCTGTAAACTCAAAAACATATTATAAAACATTTAAAAATATCTCAAAAACCTGTGGAAAACTTTTTTCTTCTCTGCTATACTAGTCCAAAAGGAGGTCGAGTGTACAATATTTGGGACAATGTTTTAGCGTCCATTAAACAGAAAGTATCAGATACTGTTTTTGTCACCTATTTTAAAGACACTTCTCTTTCTTCTTCTGAGAATGGCAAAATCACTATCAATGTAAAAAATGCCTTTATCTCAAAACAATTATCATCAAAATACCATTCCATTATAAAAGACGCTATTATTAATACTGGCACCGATGTAAATGAGTTAGCTTTTGAAATCTCATCAAACACTAAACCAAAAGTACGTCCTCGCGAAGTAATAAACGATGTACCAGAAAAAATCAGTAGTAAATCCACCCATTTTGCCACTAATAATGTTAGCTCACTAAAATCCGAATATACCTTAGATAATTTTATTGTTGGTTCTAATAATGATCTTGCTGTTGCTGCCGCAAAAAGCATTATAGATGCACCAGGAAAAAGATTTAATCCATTCTTCCTTTATGGTAGCCCAGGTCTAGGTAAAACTCACCTTGTTCAAGCAATTGGTAATGCTCTTCAAAAGAAGGACCCAAATCTTAAAATCCTTTACATGCCAACCCCAGATTTTTATAACGATTTTGTGGCTGCTGTACGTAATGGTAAGGGTAATGAATTTAGAAAAAGATTTCAAAAGTTAGACTGTTTAATTCTGGATGACTTTCAAAAGATTATTGGTAAACAAGGTAGCCAAGATGAATTCTTTGATATTTTTAATAGTTTATACCAATTAAATAAACAAATCATCGTTACCTCAGATCGTCTACCTAGCCAAATTGAAACTTTAGACCCAAGGCTTTCTTCCCGCCTTGCACAAGCTGGCGCCTTTGATCTTCAACTTCCAAAATTTGAAGATAAATGCGCAATCCTTCGTGCTAAAGCAGATTTGGCTGGCGCAGATATTGAAGATGAAGCAATTGAATATATTGCAGAAAACGTAAATACAAACATCCGTGATCTTGAAGGTGAATTGTCTAAAATCCTTCTCATGTCCGAAGTTCGTGGTATTACTCCACTTGAGCTCATCAATAATGGTGCTACATCTATTAGTCACACATCAAAACCTCGCCCACTCTCTAGTAAACAAATTATCGATAAGGTAGCAAAGTTCTATAATATCACTAGTAAAGATATCTGTGGAGGCTCTCGTGTTTCCAATATTAAAACTGCACGCCAGATTGTAATTTATCTCCTTTGCTCTGAACTCTCTTTTAGTACCACTAATGCTGCAAAGGAAGTCGGATTAAAAGATCATACTACCGCCATGCACGCACGTGATAAAATTGCAAAAGATTTAAAAATGGATTTTACTCTCCGTGAACAAATCGAAGAAATAAAAGGACAATTATATGCAGCATAATGTGGAAATCTTGTGTAAAACCTTGCGACAATCTATGTGTAAAATTTGTGTACATTTTTGTGGAATTCTTAAATCCACAAAACTTTTCGTGGAAAACCAAAGTTTCACACATACTTTTTCACTACTTTCCACCAAGTTTTCAACAGGAATTTCTTCTCTATTCGTAAGGAATGTTTTCCACTTTTCCACTATGCCTACTATTACTACTACTAATAATATTAAATAAAAGGAAGGACTAAAAAATGGAAATTGAAGTATCGCAAGAAAAACTAAGTAAAGCTTTAAACAATGTAAGTCGCATTGCTGTAGGTAAAGTAACTCTTCCTATATTAAATAATGTTCTTATCCGTGTAGATAAAAAGAAGGTATCTTTAATTACTACAAACTTAGATATGGCTGTAGTAGACTTCCTTCCTGTAAGTAATAGTAAAGATGGTGTCATTACCGTCCCAGCCAAACTCTTAGCTGAGTTTATCTCTACCCTTCCTAAAGGAGAAAATGTAAAGCTAACATCTAAAGATGACAAAATCACAATTTCCGCCGGTAGGTATTCTTCTACTATAAATGGTGCTCCAGCAGACGATTTCCCAGAGCTTCCAGAAATAGACGAAAAGAAAGCGGTTGTTTTTAAGATTGGTGTAGATGAATTTAAAAACGGCATTAATCAAGTAATTATTGCAAGTTCAAATGACTTAACCCGCCCAGCCCTAACAGGTGTATATTTTAATACATATGATAAAACTCTAGCTATTGCCGCAACAGATGGTTATAGATTAGCTGAGAGAAAACTTATTAAAAATATTCAAAGCGAAATTCAAGTAATTGTACCAACCTCTTCTTTACAAGAAGTACTCCGTACGATTAATGAAGAGATGGAAGAAATTGAAATCTCATTTAATGATGATCTTGTCCGTTTTCGTTTAGGGGAGGTAGAGATTATTTCTAAAATCATAGATGCAAGTTTTCCAGATTATAAGAAATTAATTCCAAAAGATAATAATATTATTATTTCGTTAGATAAAGAAGAAGTAATAAGAGATACGAAACTTGCAGCTCTCTTTGCTAGAAGAAGTGCCTCTGGTTCTATTATTCTAGAAGCTAAAAAGCCAGATACTTTTTCTATTCGCTCAGTCACTAGTGAGCTTGGTGAAAACGATTCTAAAATAGAAGCAAAAATTGAAGAAGAAGGTAAAATTAATCTAAATTCCCGCTTCTTACTAGATGCTTTAAATGTATTAGAAGAAAAGAATATCAATATCTCATTTTCGAATACTATTAAGCCAATCATCTTAACAAACGGAAAATCCACAGATTATACTCATATTATTATGCCTCTAAACTCATGATCATAAAATCTATTAATCTCACAAATTTTAGGAATCATACTTCCTACCACCTAGAATGTAAAGATGATACCACCCTAATCTTAGGAGAAAACGGGAGTGGAAAAACATCAGTTCTAGAAGCTATTTATATTCTTACGCGCGGCAAGAGTTTCCGTGCTACTGATCCAGATATTCTTAAGCGTGGCACGGAGTATTATCGGATTGAAATAAGTTATAGTAGTGGCGAAAAAACCATTGCTACATATGATAAAAAGAATAAAACCTTCCTCGTGGCAGATAAAAAAGCTCGCCGCCTACCTAAAAAACATCGCTACCCCACAATTTTATTCCTACCATCAGACCTAAATTTAATTAGTGGTTCCCCTTCTCGTCACCGTGAATACTTTGACCGTATTTTTAGTAATTTTGATGAAGAATATAGTATATGTCTTTCCCGTTATGAAAAGGCCTTAAAACAGCGAAATGAGCTCTTAAAAGACGAAAATATTAATGAGACTGCCTTGTTTTCATGGAACCTACTTCTCGCTAAATATGGCACTAAACTATATCAATATAGAAGATCTCTAACCGAGGAGATTAATAAGAATTTTAATAATATTTATCACTCAATTGCTGAAAATAATGACACAGTAGAATTATTTTATAAATCTGAGGCAGAAAATATCAATGAAAGTAAATATTTAAAAACCTTGGAAGAAAACTTTAAAAAAGATTTAATTTTAGGCCACACTAGCTTTGGTGTTCATAAAGATGATTTTATTTTTATCTTTAATGGTTGTGAAGCAGATGGATCAGCTTCACGGGGAGAAACCCGTTCTATTATCTTAGCACTCAAGTTTATAGAAGCAAAGATTATTTACTCTAAACTAAACCAAAAACCAATTGTGCTTCTAGATGATGTTTTTTCAGAATTAGATGAAATAAGAAGAAAATGCTTAATTAAAAACTTCAAAGATCACCAAGTAATAATTACTAGCGTAGAGAAAGAGCCAGGCCTAAATTAGTATAGGCGGTGTTGTCACCGGAAAACTCTTTTAATGACGCGGTAGCACGGGCGAGTGAAACGTAACGTTGGGCGTATTTATAAGTTTGCCAATCTGGATTAGAAGAAGAATTTACAAAAGCCTCACCAGTAGCAATTCTTTTTTCTGTATCACTACTATTTAGTAGATTTTCCACCATTTTAGCTATACTAGATACCCTACCAGAAGTTTCACTAGCCTTTATAGAATTAAGAATACCTCCATCAATAAAACCAATAGGGGTGGTGCGCTTATTATTAAAATTAATAAACTTATCAAGTATAGAATTCTTATTAATGGTTCGGACACCGTTGGTTAGTGTGGTATTGGTGTTTAAGAAATTAATAAACCCTGCATCATTAAATATATCTCCAAGTGTAGAAGTATCAAAAGTAGCAATCTCAGAACAATGTGCGGAGCTAGCTACACCAATTAAACCAGCTGTCTTACATTCTCCAAAATTACCAAGAAAACGATTAGTTTCATCCGCAGCGTGAGCTGCTGGAATTAATCCCAAGATAGAAGAACTGAAAATATTAGAGATTGAAGAGAATTGAGAAACAAAACTACTAGGACGAATATGAATTGCTAAATTATAAAAGATGGAGCCAAGGAAGGTGTTTTTAGAAGTGATATCAAACGGACTTCGGTTCATTCTATCTACTTCTGCATCCATAGCAAGAATCTTTGATGTGAGCCGTGCGTAAGATTTTGCTGCGTCTTCACTACCTGGAGTAGCACCACTGGCTTTGGCAAGCTCTTTCCCTACATTTACTGCACCCTCTACAAGTAATTCCCCAGCCTCAATTCCGCTAATAGAACTATAAGAATTATTGATTAAGGATTTATTTATTGTAGTAGAAACAGAAGAAATATCATTATAATCTGCTTTACTGTTGCCACTATTAAAAATACCGATACTTCCACTAATTTTTGAGCCAACTATCCCCACTACACTCTCTGGATTAGAATTAACAGCAGTCTTTTTATCTAAAACTTGTGCTACACGATCTGAAGCGTAATTCCTTACATTTTTTGTATTTATAGGTTCTTTTGCAAGAATCGCATATAAACTAGGTGACTCAAGTGGTGTGCCAGAAACTTCAATTATTTCACCAGTCTCTGTGTCGACTATTTCAGATTTAGAACTAGTGTTTAAATAACTCATTACTTCGTTGATTTTGGATTCACTTCCCTCGCCCGCCTTCATTTTGCTAATGTTTTCCATTAGGGCTAGGAAAAACAAACTAGAGCGGCGCTCTTTAGAAATAGTATCTGCAAGATTTAGGCTAGAGGTAATGTTAGAAACCGCAAGTTCTCTACTACTAGCATTGCTTTTATTAATGAGAGAATTTAAATAATCATCCACATTTCCACGAGAAACCACGGAAGGAGTGTTTTCTACATATTCGTAATAAGTTTTAGTCTCACCGTTTTCTTCGGTAACGCGTTTTACTAGGGAAACATTATTGGTGGAGATATCACTTCCCTCCCCCATAAGTTTTGTCATAGTTTCATTAAAATCTGAATCGCTAGTATAGTTGTTGCGGGAAGTTCCAATTCTTCTAAAGGTTTCCTGTGCGGCATTATCATAATAATATGCCGCACGTCCATAGGTGGCATTAGTAAATGCACTATATAATTTTGGATTATTATGGATTTCATTATAAAAATCTGTGCCAGAAATAGTTTTACTGTCAATTTGTATAGATACACTTTTATCTGGGTTATCTATAACCTTGGCGCCATTTTCTTCTAGCTTCTTTTTTGTGTTACTAGGTAGGTCTCCAGACTTCATTGCTTCAGCAAAAACAATAATTTTACTTTCTACAGCATCCGCATATTGAACGTCCGTCTCTTCAATTAATCTTTCAGAGATGGCGGAAGGAATAAAATTACCAGAGACAAAAAGTAAAGCAAAGACACCAATAAAAATAGTTGCCAAAAACATCATCGAAAAAGAAAACTTTTTCTTTCCCGAAGCCTTTTTTAGCTTTTTTCCACTAACGTTAGCAACGAATTGTGTATTAGAGAGTGCAGACGCTTCGCTTGCCCGTAATAAATTGCCGGCATTCATAATAATATTATACAACACTTAAGGGGTGTTGTAAAGAAATGTGGTATAATGGGAGCATGTTAAAGATAGAGAAGATTATACCTGGAGGACAGGCGCTTGCTACAGAGAAGTCTGGCAAAAAGATTTTTTTATGGAATGCTCTTCCTGGTGAGACAGTTGAAGAATATTCTATCACAAAGAATAAACCTCATTATGCCGAAGGTATAGCAACAAAAATCTCTAACCATTCTAAGTATCGCATAGAACCAGAAGATAATTGTTTTCTTTCAACTTCTCCGTGGCAAATCATGGATTATGAATATGAGCTTAAAACCAAGCAGGAATTAGTAGTAGAGTTGTTTCGTGAACATCAAATTGCTATTGATACTCCTGAAATATTCACAGATAACAAAATCTATGGTTATCGTAATAAGATGGAGTATGCACTTTATTACGACTTAGAAAAAGAAAAAATCTTCCCTGCTTTTCATGCTCGTGGGTCACATCGTAAAATCCCTATTACTAAGTCATCTATTGAACGCCCGGAAATTTTTAAGCACGCAAACGAAATTATTGAAGATTTAAATGCCCGCGGCGAAGAAGCCCGCAAATATCAATCTATGCTTCTTCGTTGTGATCAGAATGGTAATGTATCTGGTGGCCTATATGAGAACAAAAAACCACACCCAGTTTTTGACAACTTATCTGACCAGATTTTAGGCTACGATTATTCTTATTCACCAAACGGCTTTTTCCAAATCAACCTCCCAGTCTACGAAATGGCTTTGAAAGAAATTGAAAATCACATCAAAACAGACAAAGTACTAGACCTTTATGCTGGTGTCGGCACCATCGGCCTCTCCGTCGCCCGCGACAAAGAACTAACCCTAGTTGAAGTAGACAAATACGCCTTTGGCGAGCTAAGCAAGAATATTGCCGTTGAGGACATTTTGCGACCAACGGGGAGCAAGTTAGCGAGGAGCCCCGTAACGACGGGCGCGACGAAGCGTGTCCGAAACGGTAGTATTCTTGCTGAATTGGCTAAGTCCGAAGAGGTATTAGACTACATCGAACCAGAGCAAACTGTAATATTGGATCCACCAAGGGCTGGTTGTGATGAAAAGCTAATTAAGAGAATCTTAGAAGTTAAGCCAAAAACTGTAATTTATCTTTCTTGTAACCCAGCTACCCAAGCCCGTGATGTAAAAATGTTGCTAGAAGAATATAAAATAGACGACGTCAAAACTTTCAACTTTTTCCCACGCACTCCACACATCGAAAATCTCGTAATTCTATCTTTAAAATAAACTAATTATGTGCTAAAATCTTGTTAATGCGGAAAGGTGGCCGAGTGGTTGAAGGCGCACGCTTGGAAAGCGTGTGGGCGCGCAAGCGTCTCGCAAGTTCGAATCTTGTCCTTTCCGCCATTTTAAGAGCAGGTTCGAATGGGGTGAGCGAAAAACGACATCCTTATCCTGTCGCCTTTAATAATCATCATAAAAGGGTAATATGAGCGAAAATAACACAGTGATTGAGCTAAAGGGGCTCACCAAACGCTATGGTTACGGAGACACCGAATCATTCGCAATCAAAGACTTCGATCTCACCGTAAAACGTGGCGAATTTATTATGATAATGGGGCCATCTGGATGTGGTAAAACCACACTCCTAAACATTATTGGTCTTTTGGATCGTGCTACCGAAGGGGAGTATTTATTAAATGGCGAAGATGTTGCTGGAATTTCTTTCGCTCGCCAAGCAAGACTTCGTGCCAAAAAAATCGGTTTTGTTTTCCAAAATTTCAACCTCATCGAAGATCTATCCGTACTAGAAAATGTTGCCCTTCCCCTTGTTTATGTTAATCAGCCACAAACTATCAGACTAAAGAATGCCTCCGAGGCTTTGCGTCGTTTTCATTTACAAGAACGTGAATACTATTTGCCAGGACAGCTTTCCGGCGGTCAACAACAACGCGTAGCTATTGCTCGTGCTATTGTTTCGGATCCAGAGATTATTCTTGCTGATGAACCTACTGGCAACCTTGATTCTCGCTCATCCCATGTAGTAATGGAAGAACTTAAAGCTATCCATGAAGAAGGTAATACTATTATCATGGTTACTCACAACCCGGCTCTTACCGTCTATGCTACTCGTGTTATTAATATGCTCGATGGTCAAATCGATACGGATGTTAAAACCGTTTCAGATAACAACCTTCCACAACCAATTAGCGTAAAAGTAAAGAAATCTAAATCAAGTAGGAGAAAGAAATAATGGCACTTCTTATTCGTACTCACATGAAACTTGCGCGTACTTCCATCAAAGAAAACCGTACCCGCTCTTTCCTAACCTGCCTTGGTATTGCGATCGGTATTGCTAGTATCATTCTTATTCTTTCTTTAACTGGTAGTATTTCTAATCTTATTTCAAAAGAGATTTCCGGCATTGGCTCCGATTTAATTGTTGTGCGTCCAAGCACCAATAAAGACTCTGTTACTTCTGTTATAGAAGAGCTTACTGCATCTAGCTCCTTCCAAAAGAGTAACCTAAGACTAAGCGATGTAGATACTATTAAGAAAATTGAAAACGTTGAAGCTGTAGCTCCTATTGCAGTATCTTCAAACACTCTTAAAAACGAAGAAAATATAATCAATTCCGCCACTATTCTTGGTACTACTTTAGATTTTAATTCTATTGAACCACTTGCTCTTAAAAATGGTGGTTTCATTAATGAAAACAACAAAGAAAACTCCGTTGTAGTTGGTCACATGCTTTCACTTGAGCTTTATAATACTTCAAACCCAGTAGGCCGCACGCTCGAGTTTATGGGCAAAAAGTTTATTGTGGTTGGCATCTTGGAAGAAATCAATGAATCTATCAATTTTGACAACGTAGATTTTAATAATGCAGTCATTATGGATATTAATCAATTAGATAAAGTAGCGGGTACTCCACAGATTCAACAAATCAACGTTCGTGTTTCTAATACCGAAGCCCTAGAAGCTGTGTCCGGCCAGATTAAAACAGATCTTATCGAGGCAAAAGCTGGCGACACTAACTTTAAGGTGCTCTACGGTAACGAAATCACCCACCCTGCTAATAATCTTCTCAATATTATTTCTGGTATGCTTGCAATTGTGGCGGGTATTTCCCTGGTAGTAGGTGGTATTGGTGTAATGAATATTATGCTTGTATCTGTAGCAGAACGTACTCACGAGATTGGTATCAGAAAAGCCGTCGGTGCTTCTGCCTACAACATCTTGATGCAATTTATCCTAGAGTCGCTAATTCTTTGCGTGCTTGGTGGTTTTCTTGGAATCGTGCTTGGTTATATTCTTGCCTTCTTTGTTTCAATTATTACTCCGTTTACACCATACATTAGTTGGCAAGTACTCGTTGTGACCCTTGGCACAACCATCATTGTAGGTATCCTCTTCGGCATCTATCCAGCTCTTAAAGCTGCCTCCAAAAACCCTATTGAATCACTAAAGCATTACAGATAATAATGCTTGCTTTAAAGCATTAACCCGTAAGATTTAAAAGCCCAAAAATGTATATTCCTGACGTTTACCAGTGTATGACATTTTTGGGCTTTAAGTCATGCTTTAAAGTAAGTATTATTATCTAAGTGTTATAATGATTATATGAAGAAATTATTAGAGAAACTCCCTTTTTATAACGAAATGGTTTTACCATATCACTTTGCTCAATCTGTATTTGCTACCACAAAGTATCATCATCCGGCCAAAAAACTACATGTTATTGGAGTCACTGGCACAAATGGCAAAACCACTACTTGTTTCATGATCTGGAATATGCTAAATAAAGCTGGCCTAAAAACTGGCCTTATGACCACTGTTGCTTACGGTGTAAAAAAGCTTCAGCCGGAGCTTGGTCACATGACAACAGTAGATGCAATTACTTTAAACAAACGCATTTCGGAAATTAAAGACGAAGGTGCAGAGTATCTCGTTCTGGAGATTACCTCCCATGCCCTTGCAGAGTTTCGTACTCTTGGTATCCCAATTGAAATTGGTGTATTTACTAATCTTACTCACGAGCATTTAGACTACCACAAGACTTTTGTAAAATATCGCGACGCAAAGGGCAAGCTATTTAAAAAAGCAAAGTATTCCATTCTGAACGCAGATGATGCTGCAACCCGTGTCTACAAAACGCTTGCGAAAAAATATACCACCTACGGCATAAAATATGGCGAAAACAAAGCAAAAGACGTTGAATTGTCTGTTTCTGGCGTAAAATATTCACTTGGTGATATAAATATAGAGACAAAGATTCCTGGTGAGTTTAACGTTTATAATTCTATGGCTGCCGCCCTTGTAGGTAAAAAACTTGGTCTTTCTAATAAACAAATCGAAGAAGGTATTTTCTCTCTTGAATCTGTTGAAGGACGCATGAATATTATAGACGAAGGCCAACCATTCACGGTTATTGTAGATTATGCCCATGCTCCAGATGCGCTTGAGAAAGTATTTGATTCTATCGGCGCTCATAAAGGCCGCATTATTTCCGTTCATGGCGGTGCTGGCCGTCGCGATCCGTCTACCCGTCCAATCCGTGGTGCTATTCTTGCTAAATATTCGGATCTAGTCATCATTACCGAGGACGATTCCCGTGACGAAGACCCAGAGAAAATCGCCGAAGGCTTTATCAAAGGTGCCGAAAAAGCCGGTATGAAACTTGGTAAAGATCTTATCAAAGAACTAGACCGCGAAAAGGCTATTAAGCTTGCGATTGAATCTGCAAAACCAGGCGATCTCGTACTTCTACTAGGTAAAGGCCACGAAAAAACCATCCTTAGAGCGGATGGTCCTCACGACTTCGAAGATATCAAAGTTGCTAAGAAGTATATTCGGCAATACCATCGATAATTGCATCGGTTTTAACCCCGAGCGCAGTTGCAATTGCTGTAGCACAAGCCATATATGATACGGCTGTTTCGCCAGGCACAAACGTTGCAACATCGATAATATCAGTTTTGATTGAAATTTTTGCTTCGGTTCCCTTTGGATAAAGTTTGGAGCTAAGGATTTTTACATCTTTACCAGTGAGACCGTATGCGTAAGTAGCCTTGCTTCCTTTAAAACTTTCAAAAGTTTCATAGTTTACATCATCATGATTTAATACTACGATTTCTGGTTTCATATCAAAAAGAGTTTTTTCGTTTTCTATATATTCTTCTGGCGTAAGATCATTTAATCCGGCTGTAACGAAATTAGTCATAGCGGCCACGTGAACCGGGAGATCGTAGAAGACATTATCGCGTAGAGTTTCGGCTGGAACTGTTACCACTACATAATTAGCCCCGGCTTTCCAGGCATCACTTAGAAATTTATGAAGCATTGAAGTCTTAAAAGGTTGGTCTGAGGCAAGGACGGCAACCTGTTCGTCCGCTGCACGCAATATTTCGTGTATATAGTGGGCCACGGTGGTTTTTCCTGTTGTGCCAGTAATCGCAATGAGTTTCATGTCCTTCATTGGATTGCCATAGTAAGATTTTAAAAGCTTAGCTTTTAGTTTTTGCGTTTTAGTCTTAAACCCACCATTTTTATTTTTTGTTTGGTTTGACTCTTT
>JAEEGL013281466.1_pt1 | contig 14022 bp, 10 predicted proteins | sample 9134231 | NCBI WGS metagenome assembly JAEEGL01 (sample SAMN16246548, study PRJNA631951) | gut metagenome | biome: gut microbiome; feature: rumen; material: fiber-attached | host: Bos | place: Iran: Karaj | collected 2018-10
GAAAGCGACAAACCAAGGAGAACTTCTCAATGGATATAGAAAAGGGACTTAGCGAGGAACAGGCTGCGGCGCTTGCCGCGGAGGGAAAAGTAAACGGCAGTGCGGAGATCAAGACCAAATCAATAGGTCAGATCATCAAGGACAACACATTCACATTCTTCAACTTCCTGAACGTCGTACTGGCGGCACTGGTCATCATTTTCAGCAAAGACATCAACGACCTGAAAAACGTGATGTTCTTTGCTATCATCTTCTGCAACACCGGTATCGGCATCTTCCAGGAAATACGTGCGAAACGTACCATTGACCGGCTGACACTGATATCGGCGCCGAAAGCGCACGTCATACGGGACGGTGTTGAAAAAGAGATACTTAACTCCGAGATCGTCGAGGGCGACCTGACGGTGTTCCGGGCGGGCATGCAGGCCTGCGCGGACAGCCGCGTGGTGTGGGGCGACTGTGAGGTAAACGAGAGCCTCATAACCGGCGAGAGCGACCCCATAAACAAGAAAGAGGGCGATATGATCCTCTCGGGAAGTTTCATCATCAGCGGTGAAGTGCGTGCAGTTGCCGAAAAGCTCGGCGCGGAAAGCTTCGCCAACAAGATAACGAGCGGCGCGAAATACCTCAAAAAAGCCGACTCGAAGATGATGAACGCGATAAACAAGATACTTAAAGGCATCTCCATAATCATCATACCGCTCATGCTGCTCCAGATCGCAAACGGTGTGTTCTGGGCCAAGCCCGAACAGACCTTCAACAACGCAGTGCTGAGCGCGGTCGCCGCTATCATCGCTATGATACCGGAAGGCCTTGTGCTGCTGACGAGCGTGGTGCTCGCCGTGAGCGCGATAAGACTTGCACAGAACAAGACGCTCGTTCAGAACCTTTACTGTATCGAGACCCTTGCCCGCGTGGATGTGCTCTGCCTTGACAAGACCGGTACCATAACCGAGGGCAGTATGCAGGTCACGGAAGTCAAAATGCTCAACGACAGCTCAGGCGTGGACATTAATTCCGCAATGACTGCGCTCACCAACGCGCTTTCCGATACCAACCCGACCTTTATGGCGGTAAAGGAGCGCTGGGGCGAGAAGGCTTCCCACAACGTAGTCGCTACCGTGCCGTTCTCGTCCGCAAGAAAGTGGAGCGGCGCGCAGTTCGCTGATCTCGGCACATACGTTATGGGTGCGGGGGAATTCATTCTCGGCAGCAAATATGACGAGATACGCGATACGGTGGATAAGTTCTCCGAGGGCGGAAGGCGTGTGATCCTGCTCGCTCACTCAAAGGATCCGTTCCGTGAAAAAGAGCTCCCCGATGATATCCGCCCCGTTGCGCTCATCGCTATCACCGACAAGATTCGCGCGGAGGCTCCCGCAACTCTGAAATACTTCGCCGAACAGGACGTCGATATCAAGATAATCTCGGGCGACAACCCCGTTACCGTCAGCAACGTCGCGCGCAAAGCCGGCGTTCTGAACAGCGATAAATACATCGACGCTTCAACAGTCGAGCATATCGGCGAGGTCGTAGACGATTACACGATCTTCGGACGCGTCACACCGCCGCAGAAGCTCGAACTCGTCAAGGCGCTCAAAGCGAAAGGCCATACCGTGGGAATGACCGGCGACGGCGTGAACGACGTTCTCGCGCTGAAAGAGGCCGACTGCTCGATAGCTATGCAGAGCGGAAGCGAGGCGGCGCGCAATGTGTCGAACCTTGTCCTGCTTGACAGCAACTTTGCGTCCATGCCCAAGGTAGTCGCCGAGGGCAGACGCTCGATAAACAACGTTGAGCGCTCGGCATCGCTGTTCCTGTCAAAGACCACATACAGCGTCCTGTTCGCGATAATATTTGTAATTATACAGACGGCATTCCCGTTCAAGCCTATTCAGGTTACGCTCGTGAATACTCTTTGCATAGGCCTCCCGAGCTTCCTGCTCGCACTTCAGCCGAACAAGGAACTCGTTCGCGGCTCGTTTATCGCCAATGTAATACGAAAAGCCATACCGAACGGCGTAGCTGCCGTGATATCGCTGATGGCGGGACTTATCTGGTGCAGATGTGCCGGCTTCACACCCGAGCAGAACAGTACCGTGCTCGCGTATGTCCTCGGAGCCGTTTCGTTTATGGTAGTCCTGCTCGCCTGCCACCCCATGCGCCCGTGGAAGATCTTTATGATGCTTGGCCTCATAGGGCTGTTCCTGTTCGGAAGTCTCGTCCTGTCATGGTTCTTCTCTTATGAGCCCTTCACGGAGCAAATGGTACTGGTCACTGCGGTAATGGCTCCCGCCGGCGCGATATTCACCCTGCTGTTCAACATCGGTGTCAACAAGATCATTGATGTGATAATAAAAAAGAGAAAAGAAAAGAAAGGTATTGCCTGAATGGAGAAAAAGACGGTATATATCTTCTCGGACGGCGCCTGCTCCGGAAACCCCGGCCCCGGCGGCTACGGCGTTATACTCAGATATAAGGATAAGGAGACCGAGCTGTCCGGCGGAGAAGCCCATACCACCAACAACAGAATGGAACTTATGGGCGTGATAACCGGGCTCGAAGCGCTCAAATACCCCTGTAATGTCATAGTGCAGACGGATTCCCGCTATGTCGTGGACGGCATAGAAAAAGGCTGGGCAAAGTCTTGGAAAGCACATAACTGGATAAAAAGCGATAAAAAGCCCGCCCTCAACCCCGACCTCTGGGACAGGCTTCTCGCACTGCTCGATAAGCATGATGTAAGATTTACTTGGATAAAAGGCCACGCCGGCCACCCCGAGAACGAAAGATGCGACAGACTCGCAGTAGAGCAGCGAGACGCTCACGCTTGAGACAGCACAGAGAGACAGAGAGAAGCACAGACGGGGGCTCTGCCCCCAACCCCCCCGTAAGAAGATTTTTGAGAATGGGGGCTCTGCCCCCAAACCCCCGCAAGGGCCTCACGCCGGCCCTTGACCCGGGCGGTGCCACGCGGCACCCGCGATCCGCGGCGAAACTTTGTGCAGAATGTCAGCTTTCGTCCGCGTTTATAGACTTGTTCTATGAACACACAAGGCAACTGCGATCTTCGCACAAGACCTTACAACAAGTATTTACAACGCAGATTCGGAGCGACTGCCGCTTTTCTTAGTCTGATTGTTTGTGCAGTATGCACAGCGCGAATTGTGCAAATATACGAAATCTCGGATCTGAGGAAATTTTTCACGAAAGCTTGTCACTTTTATGTTCCGAAAAACGTTTTATATATAGAGAGTATAATATAAGACTCCAGTTTTTCGCTCAATGCAGAGATGACACAGGAGGAATGACTTATGAAAATTTCGCCCGTTAAGAATTATAAAAAGCCGGCTTATGCGCTTAAACTCGCGGCACTTATCGCAGCCGCAGCATCTTTATCCGGGTGCGCCGAGAACAACGGTGCCGCAGTGACCACCGAGGAGCCCGCAACCTCCAACACCGCCCAGACACAGGAGGGGACCGCTCCCGCTTATCAGGAGACGACCACTGCCGCCCCCGAAACAACTATCTCCGGGACCGTCACCACCGTGGAAACTACCACGGAATGCCTCGACGACACAGAGCTCGCAGGTGAAGCGGATATCCCCGAAGAGACCGCTCCGCAGATCACGGAAGAAATTACCGAGGGAATAACAGCCGCCGTCACAGCGGCCGTAACATCCGCCGCTGTTTCCACCGCAGTAACGAGCGAGGATTGTCTCGTTGAGGGTGTGATGCAGGCCCCCGAGGAAAACTATACAGAGCCCGAGCTTGAAGGCGACGTTGCCGCTCCCGAGGAGGACGACGAGCTTTCCGCAATTGACAAATATGTTACGAACGGCTTTCAAGACTTCAAATCCGCCATTGACACTGTTACGATAGCGAAAGCGTACCGCAGCAGCCTTATGGTGGAGTTCGACACCGCGGACGGCGGCAGCTTCGAGTCGCCCGCCTATGTACAGCTCGCGCACGGCTGTGATGCTCCCGCCGGCAACGAATACCTCATGTATGACGACACATACCTGTTCTTTGTCGACAAGAACAGCGCAGAAAATATGGAAGTGTTCACGCAGATAAAGGGCGCGAAGCAGGTGTCGTTCGGGTATCTCGCCGAGGGCTCGCACAAGGGCTTCAGGATAAAAGCAGCAGTCGTGATCGTGGAGTACACCGATGATGAGATCGACCTTGACATAATGGACGAGCTTATCAAGGCGGGCTGGCTCGTCGAAGCGGAGATCAATCCCACGGGTCTCGTACAGAGCCCGGGTGACGAGGGCTCTGTCGATGAGGGTGCAGCGGTGGAAAAGTATGTGGATAACAACTTCGATACAATAAAGAAAAAGGTCGCTTCGATGACGGAGGCCGAGGCCTTCAAAAGCCATATCACCGTAAAATTCGAGACAAAGAGCGGCGTCGGCTTTACCGCGAGGTCGGATATCTCGGTAGAGCCTTACACCGGCAATACTATCGGCGACACGGTATATCTGTTCTTCGTGAGCACAAAGGACAAGGAGCTTTACCCCAAGCTCACGGACATCAAGGACGCAAGCTCTGTGACCTTCCGGACCGACAACGAAAAGAGCGGGAGCATGAAGGGGTATCTCGCGTATGGAAGCTGCGACGGCTTCACGATAAAAGCGGCGGTAATTCCCGTAGATGACCTTTCCGGAACGATCTCCGAGGACGACGCGGCCGGTATAGTTTACCGTATCTATGATAAGTGGCTGATAAAGTACGACGACGATCCTACCGTGCTCGACGGCGACGTGGAAATACCCGAGGAGGACGTGGATACACGCTCGCACGATTACGCGGTGAGAAGCATAGAGACCCTGAAAACAGCGTTCAAGGAGCTTGACCTCACGGCCGTTATCCCGAACGAGGATGAGAGCGAGACCAAATGGGTGGGCGCAAACGGGTACAGCATTTACGCAAACCTCGATGTCGGGCTGAACAGCAGCTTTGTGTCATATACACCGATATACCTGTCCTTCATCGACACGAACGACAAGGAAACGCTCGACACGCTGAAAAAAATGGGCGCGACGGAGTACAAGTACGGCTTTTTCAAGGAGGAAGCCGGGTTTAACGGTGACCGGATAATGATAGTATTCGTCGAGGTGGCGAGCTTTGACGGGAAGCTCGGCGCGAATGCCGCGAAAAAGCTTGTCGCGGAGCTGAAAACGACCGCCGCGCTCGAATTTGAAGCAGCGGACGCGGAGCTCGAAGGCGAGCCTGTGATAGACGAAGAAAATTGACCTTGCCGCAATAACGAATTTCCGCCTGTGCGGGTAGAATAAAAGCAGTCTCCCCCGCCTTCGGCGGGGGAGACTGCTTAATGGCGGGGGATATCCGCTATAATGGGGTGTTACAATGAACTTTACACTGCACCTGACCGACGCGTGCAACCTTGACTGCGCATACTGCCCCGCGGTAAAGCAGCCGCGCCGTATGTCCGAGGAAATACTCTATGCCGCGTGCGATCTGGCCTTTGCGAAAGGACCGGGCGGCGGATTCTGCTATTTCGGCGGAGAGCCAATGCTCGAACGGGAGCTTATACTCAAAGGGCTCGCGTGCTGCAAAGAGCTTTCCGAAAAGCTCGGCAAAAAGACATCGAGCAGAATGACCACGAACGGCACGCTGCTCGACGGGATATTTCTTGACAAACTTAAAGAATACGGCACGGTGATAGGGCTGTCGTTCGACGGAGTCGCGCAGGACAAATGCCGGCGATACAAGGCGGGCGGGGGAACATTCCGCATCGTTGAGAAAAACGCCCTGCTGCTGCTGAAAAAAATGCCGATGTCGTATGCTATGATGACTATATCGCCGCAGGCTGTCGGGGATTACGCCGTCTCGGTGAAATACCTCTATGAGCTGGGATTTCACCGTGTTATTGCGACAATCGCTTACGGGCAGAAAGTGTGCTGGACGGACGAAGCGCTGAAGCAGCTTCGCGGGCAATTGCAGGAGGTCGCGGAATTTTACTCGAAGGTCTTTGCAACGGGCGAGCGGTTCTATTTCAGCCCGTTCGACACCAAGATAAGCGGCTGTATTAAAGACCGCAGCACTGCCGATCACTGTCACCTCGGGTTCCGTCAGATGCCCATTGACACCGACGGGAAGCTCTACCCGTGCACGCAGTTTATCGGGCTGCCGGAATATTGCCTCGGAAATGTCTTTGACGGCATTGACACGGCGAAACAGGCCGAGCTTGCACGGCGTGCCTCTACGCCCGAGGAATGTAAGGAATGCGACCTGATAAGGCGCTGCGTGAATTCTTGCGGCTGCGCGAACCGACTGCAAACGGGCGATGAGAATAAGGTATCGCCGCTACAATGCACTTACGAGAGGATGCTTATTGAGACAGCGGACGAGCTTGCCGAGCGCCTTTGCTCGTAGTTTCCCGATAAGTCTGCCCGAAAGTTCGGATGACGCCCACCCCCTCCCCGGGGAGGGGGCTTTCTTTTTATGTGGGGGTTCCCGCCCCACATCCCCTGTTTTCCTTGTGCGGGCTGCGCCCTTCTTTTATCAAAACAAAACCCCCGCCAAAGCAGGGGGATTATGATTGCACGACCCGCTTGATCGGATAGCACATTCTATAAACGCGGACGAAATCTAGCAAGTCTGCACAGCCTCTCTACGCGAATTCGGAGTGGCCGCGCCACCGCCGGGGTCAAGGGCCGACGTTAGGGCCCTTGCGGGAGTTTGAGGGCGGAGCCCTCAATTCTCAAAAATCTCTTCCTCTCGAGCGCGGAGCGCGACTTCTACTCTCTCACTCATCCCGGTGCATCTTGCGCTCATACCACTCCTGCTTGGTCATAATGACCTGGCGGGGCTTACTGCCCTCGAAGCCCCCGACCACGCCGAGCTGTTCCATAGTATCGATCAGTCTGGCAGCTCTGCCGTAGCCGAGCTTTAAGCGGCGTTGGAGGTAGGATGTGCTGGCTTGTCCGGCTTCGATGACCGCCTCGATAGCCTCGTCAAGCTTATCGTCGTTGAGATCGGCACCGCCTTCTTCGTCATCGCCACCCTTGTTCTTGCCGCCCTTTTCGGCTTTCTGCGCGGCGAGCTCGGCCTGACGCTCTATCTCGTCTATTACACCCTGGTCGTAGTCGAGAATGAACGAATTCTTGATGAAATCAACCACACGCTCGACTTCCTTATCGCTGACCCAGCAGCCCTGCACACGCATGGGCTTGGGCATTCCCACGGGGGCGTAGAGCATATCGCCCTTGCCGAGAAGCTTCTCCGCTCCCGCTCCGTCTATGATCGTTCGGCTATCGACCTGCGATGCGACTTTGAGCGCTATACGGGACGGGATGTTCGCTTTTATGACACCGGTTACGACATTTACGGAAGGACGCTGGGTAGCAATAACAAGGTGCATACCCGCAGCACGGGCCATTTGTGCGAGGCGGCAGATGCTGTCCTCGACCTCGCCGGGGCTCGCCATCATCAGGTCGGCAAGCTCGTCTATGAATATCACTATCTGTGGCATGGGCTGCAGGTCGTCGCTCGTCCTGGCGAGCTTGTTGAAGCCGGTAAGGTCGCGGACGTTGTGGTCGGAGAACATCTTGTATCGGTTGAGCATTTCGGTGACTGCCCACGCGAGCGCGCCAGATGCCTTTTTCGGGTCGGTAACGACCGGTATCAACAGGTGCGGGATACCGTTGTATATCATAAACTCAACGGCCTTCGGGTCTATCATCAACAGGCGGACTTCGTCGGGCGTGGAGCGGAACAGTATGCTCATAATGATCGAGTTCACGCAGACGGATTTACCGGAGCCGGTGGTTCCCGCAATGAGTATATGCGGCATCTTTGCGATATCCGCAATGACTATCTCGCCGGAAATGCTCTTGCCGAGCACGGCACCGAGCTTGCTCTTGGTCTCGCGGAATTCGCGCGTATCTACCATTTCACGGAACGGCACGCTCTCGACTGTCTTGTTCGGAACTTCGATACCGACGGCCGCCTTGTTCGGGATAGGCGCTTCTATGCGCACTCCCGCGGTGGCGAGGTTCAGCGCGATATCGTCTATCAGACCGGTTATCTTCGCTATCTTGACACCCGGCGCGGGCTGCAGCTCGTAGCGCGTTACGGACGGGCCTCTTGACGCTTCGAGGAACCTCGTCTCGACACCGAAGCTTCTCAGCGTGCTGACGAGCTTTTCGGCGTTGTGCGCTATCTCGGCGTTGATGTCCTCGTCGGAGCGCTCGTGGACCACATCGTTGAGCAGTTCGAGCGGCGGCAGAGTGTATTGGTCGTCGCCTGCGGTTATCTCGTTTAAGCGGGTCTGGCCGTTCGCATCCTCGGAAATTACCGTTCCGAGCACACGGGCATTGTCCTCCGCGGCACGGGCACGTTCCTGCTGCTCGCGGGTGAAATCCTTTATCGCTTCAACTATATCGCTCCGGGGCTTGTCCGCGCTGTCGGCATTGTTTATCGAAACCTCGGCATATTCTGCCTGCGGAGCGGGAGGAGGCGGCACGGGGTCTTCCCACGGCGGAGGGTCGTTGTCGGGAACGTTTTCGGGGATATCAACGGGATATCCCGACTGCTCCTCTACTGCGGTGTGTATATCGCTGACATGCGATTCGGACGCGTTGTAGATGTCGTTGGCCTTCGCAAATGCGGCATCAGCTGCGGCGAACATATCGACCTTGGGTTCGTAAGCCTCTTTTGCGGCCGCGACCTCGGGGTCTATCAGGCTGTCGTGCTTGACAACGGGGTTGAGATGCTTTTCGGGAACGGAACCGTCCTCCCCGGCAGCGTATTTCGGCGCATCGGGTCTGAACGGCTCGGCGGGCGTATTGTCAATGGGGAACGCGGGCGGCCTGTCCATAGGATTGCGCTCGTATTTCACGTTGAGATAGTCTTTGAGGTCCTTCTGAAAGGCGCTGCTTTCCTGCTTCTGCTTCACCACGGGATCGACCTTGACGGTCTCTTTCTCCTTTGCGGCTGCTTCTTTCTTATCGGTCTCGGAGACCTCCTGCTGTGCGCCGGTCGTTACGCTCGCTATGGAATCAAACTTGCTACGTCTGCGCGCGGCAGCGGCCTGTTCGGTCTCGGCGCGTTTCGCGGCACGCTCCTCATTGCGGCGCTCTCTGGCTTCGAGGCGCTTTAAATGCTTTTCTTCTTCAAGCCGCCTGAGCTCCGGCTCTATCGCTTCACGTTCTTCCTTTACCTGCTCGCGGTGGTCTTTTATCTTCTTCGCGGGCTTTTTCACCGCGCCGATAAGATCGCCGAGCGATTTGTCGGAGATCACCATTACAGCGACAAACGCGACCAGCGCGAGTATTATCACTGCCCCGACCTGTCCGAACATCAGCAGCGGAATTCCCAGCAGCAGCCCGATAACGCCGCCGCCCGAAAGCTCCTTGCCCTTGTCGTAGTGGTAGGCTATCGTCGCGCCGAGGCTCTTGTCCGCAGCGCTCGGGTCGCCCGTAGTGCCCACAAAGATCACCTGCGCCGCAGCACTCAGCAGCAGCAGGAACAGCATCAGCTGCACCATGCGCTTTGCAACGGTCGCCCGCGTCAGATCGGCCGATATCATCACCGCTATGTACATGAGAACAGGCCCCACAAGATACGCCGTTATGCCGAAAAGGCCGTGTAAAAACGCGTGTATGTGGTCCCACGCAGACGGGCTCTCCGCCGCCGAGTTGCCGATTATCGCAAGCAGCAGCATAAGCAGCCCCAGCGCAAACATTATTATTGATATGGTGTGCCGGCGCTTCTTGTTCGCCTTCATCAGCTCCGCTTTCCGCTTATCCGCGGCGGCTGCCGATGCCGATGCCTTCTTCCTTTCAGCCATTGATTTCAGATCTCCTTTGAGAAGTCGCTTTAAGAGGTCGCTGCGCTCGAGAGACGTGGCTCGCCTTTGGGCGAGCCACACGAGAGGCGGGCGCCGCCCTCCTCTCGTGCTCTCCAACCTGCTTCCTTTGTGCGACAAAGGAAGCGAAAGCGTTGTGTATTATTTTATAATGCGGGCGATAAGATCACATTATGGTTATCCGATTTCCTGTAACGGCCTCGTAAATCCCCACGCCTATGCAGGCGAGACCGAGCAGCAACGTGTATATGCCGAATATCTTGAATTTGTCGTGCCTGATTATAAGCTGTACGAGCTTTATGCAGACAAAGCCTACTACCGCCGCAGTGACGGCTCCCACCGCGAGAACGGGAAGGTTCAGCTGCACGTCCGTGCCTATAACGTCCTTCGCTTCAAGCACCGCACTGCCGAGTATCGCCGGAATACCGAGTATAAAGGAGAACGCTACCGCCGTCTCACGGGCAAGCCCGCAGAACAGACCGGCCGACACCGTGCTTCCCGAGCGGCTCACACCCGGAAACAGCGCGAATACCTGGAATATTCCCACTGTGAGCGCGTCCCTTACGCGAATGTCCTTGCCGGTCTTCGTGCCTTTCACACAGGCATCCGAAAGTATCAGCACCAGCGACGTGAACAGGAATGCACAGCCTTCAAAGATGATGTCGCCGTCAGTCGCGGGATAGGTGAAGAAGTCTTTCACGAGCGCAAACGGCACCAGCAGCAGAGTCGCAATAATGACCGCACACATCATCCTGCGGTCGTCGTTCATTTCAGACCATCTGAAGCGGCCGCGGAAGATATCTGCAATGGATTTGAAGAATTCCTTTATCATTCCCCAGATCCGCTTCCGGAACGCCACAAATACCGCGATAAGCGTGCCGAGATGCAGCACCACCGAGGTGAGCATGCTCACGTCCTGTACGTTCATAAAATGCTGTGCAACGGAAAGATGTCCGGAGCTCGATACGGGCAGAAATTCGGTCAGTCCCTGAATTACACCCTGAATAACTATCTCTATGTATTCGTTCATTATATGCTTCCTTTTCCGTGTTTTCGGGGAACTCGCTATTTCAGCGGGCTCCCCGGTGTATATCTTTTGTCAAGAAATTGCCGCGGATCGGTCGAGATCAGCCGTATCACGCGTTTCCCGTCCGTCTCGACCATACCGCCGTCTATTCGCCTGTAAACGGCAGGCGCAGCAATTTCGTTTCTGTTATAGAATATGTCAGACAGGCTCACAATAGAATGTATCGGCATATTTACCGCCTCCGTTTTTATCTTTCGGCGCTATTGCTTTCTATCAGCTCGTAAAGGCATTTTATCGCGTCGGAGAGCCCTCCGAGACGGTCGATAAGCCCTATTGAGACCGCGGTCTCGCCGTCCACCACCGAACCTACGTCCATTACCAGCTCGTCCTTTTTCATCATAAGCGCGCGGAACTGCTCCGCCGAAATGCGGGAATTGCGCGTAACGAAGCTCGTTATCCTGTCCTGCATACGGTCGAAATACGACAGCGTCTGCGGTATCCCGAGCACCAGCCCGTTCATTCTTACCGGGTGTATCGTCATTGTCGCCGTGGGAACGATGAAGCTGCGCTTTGCACACACCGCGAGCGGCACGCCTATAGAGTGCCCGCCTCCCACGACTATCGAAACGGTAGGCGTTTCCATGCCTGCAATGAGCTCCGCAATCGCCAGCCCCGCCTCAACGTCACCGCCGACGGTATTTAATATCATCAGCAGCCCCTCAATGGACTTGTCCTGCTCGATAGCGACCAGAGCGGGAATAACGTGCTCATACTTGGTGGTCTTGTTCTGCGGGGGGAGGATATAGTGTCCTTCTATCTCGCCTATCACCGTGAGGCAGTGTATCAGGTGGTCGGCATTCTCCGCCGCCACAAACCCGTTATCCGCTTCTCCTGCTGTGTTTTCGCCATGCTCTTTATCGTTTTCGCTGCACATATTCTCGCCCCCGTGGACATTTTTGCGGTGTTCTGTAATAGTATCATTCGCCGGGGCGCAAATATACATTTTATTATATCACAATACGAGATAAAAAGCAAGAATTTTTGTAAAATCCGTAAAACTTTTAAAAAAAACATTGATTTATCGTATGTGCTATGATATAATAATTTAATCAGGAAGGCTGTTTTGCATAACGGAGAAGGATCATGGAAAACCAAAAGAACAGATACTCGGTATTTGACCGTGATACGGTAAAATACATCGCGATATTTTTCATGTTCTGGGGGCATCTTTTCGCATGGCTGACGCTGATGCGCGATCCGGGAATAAGCGACCCTTATTCAGTCATGCCGCTGTGGCAGGGGGTACTGTCCCACGCGTCGCTTCTCTGTCCGCCTGTAATGTTCTTCATGATAGCGGATGGCTATAAATACACCCGTGACCGAAAAAAATATGCGATACGTCTGCTGATCTTCGCGTGCATCACACAGATACCGGACTGGCTCGTTTTTGTGCCCGTTCGCGGCTGGTGGACAACAAACGTGATATTCTCGCTGTTCTTCGGGCTTCTCGTGATAATTGCGTGGGAAAGCAAGCTCAGAAAGTGGCAAAGGGTATTGCTCGTTATTCTTTGCAGCGGCGTTACGCTCGCAATGTTTGCGACATGGGAAATTTTCGGCGTGCTGTTTATTCTGTTTCTGCACGTTTACCGTGATAAGCCGAAAGCAAGGTTCATTTCATATACTGTTATAGCGTGTATATGGAAAGGGCTCGAGGTGATATGGCAGCTTATCGGCGGAACGTTCGGCGGCGCGGCGATATACAATGACGTGATGGATCTTGTGTTCATTATGCTCGGGTACGCGCTCATGACGCTGTTCTATAACGGTAAAAAGGGGAAGCACCCTGTATTCGCGAAGTGGTTCTTCTACATTTTCTATCCGGTGCATTACCTGATAATATGGGCGGTGTATATGTTCGTCAGATAAGATCCCGATGTGTCACATCGGCGGCCGGACAATACTTCGCAGCCAAAATAAAAAAGAAAACAAAAGCCAGGAGATGAGTGAATGCCTATAAATATTCCGAGCGGGCTGCCCGCGTTCAGCGTCCTGCAAAGCGAGAACATCTTCGTTATGCCGAGCGAGCGAGCCCTCTCACAGGACATCCGACCGCTGAGAGCCGCGATATTCAACCTTATGCCGATAAAGATCGAGACGGAAACGCAGCTCCTCCGCCTGATGAGTAATTCCCCGCTGCAGGTGGATATAACGCTCCTGCGCACCGAAACTCACACCTCCCGCCATACCGCCATAGAGCATCTTGATATGTTCTACAAGACGTTCGACGAGATACGGGACGAATATTTCGACGCGCTGATAATCACCGGCGCGCCTGTAGAAAAATACGAGTTCGAGGATGTAACTTACTGGAACGAGCTGTGCGAGATAATGGAGTGGTCGAAATCACACGCGTTCTCCTGTATGCACATCTGCTGGGGAGCCTTCGCGGGGCTGTACTACCACTACGGCATACAAAAACGCAACCTCGAAAAGAAGATGTTCGGGGTATTCCCGCACAAGTTCGCGAACCCCAACCACCCGATGTTCAAAAGCTTCGATGATGTGTTCTATGTGCCGCATTCCCGCCACTCCGAGGTCGCTGCCGAGGATATCATCAAATGCCCGAAACTTACTCTGCTCGCGTATTCCGACATTGCGGGTGTCTATGCAGCCGCGGATAAGACCGGCAGACAGATATTCATTACCGGCCACGGCGAATACGACCGCGATACGCTCAAAAAGGAATACCTGCGCGACAAGGAAAAAGGCCTCACCGATGTGGGTCTGCCCTATAACTACTTCCCGGACGACGACCCCAACAAGACCCCGCCGTTCGTATGGCGTGCCGCCGCAAGCCTTATGTATTCCAACTGGCTGAACTTCGTTGTATATCAGGAAACTCCGTTTGATATAACAAAGATACCCCCGCTGAAGATATAAGCAGAGGGCGCTGATATCGAGAAAACGCTTCGCCCCGGTTTTGGCCCGCGCAGATCCGCCGCCGGAGAGAAGCAGACGTTCAGACGGGGGCTCTGCCCCCGGAACCCCCGCCAAAGGGGCCTGACGTCGGCCCCTCTGGACTCTCCGCGCCAGCGTGACGCTGGACCCAATCCGCGTCAATACTTTGTGCAGACTCGGCAGCTTTCGCCCGCGCCAC
>JAEEGL013656534.1_pt1 | contig 14022 bp, 16 predicted proteins | sample 9134231 | NCBI WGS metagenome assembly JAEEGL01 (sample SAMN16246548, study PRJNA631951) | gut metagenome | biome: gut microbiome; feature: rumen; material: fiber-attached | host: Bos | place: Iran: Karaj | collected 2018-10
GGATAACCCGGCTCACCTAGGTAGGTGATGTCAGCACCTAAGTAACGCAAGGCGTTGACCAACAGCTCAATGGGACGACGCTTCATGCGCTCCGTACCTGTCAGCGTATGACTCTGTCCGTCCATCACGCTCAGGTAGGCCGTCATGAAACGCATAGCCGTGCCTGCTGCCTTAATGTTGATGACGTCAGGCATATCACGCAACGCTTTGACCATGACGTCCGTATCGTCGCAGTCGCTCAGGTTTTCAGGCATAATCTGACCTTTCGACAACGCATGAATAATCAGTGCGCGGTTCGAAATGCTCTTCGATGCTGGCAGCTGGACAGTCTGCTTCAGCAGGGTAGGAGCCTTTATCTCATATTTTATCATTTCCAAACATTGTACAATGTATATATAATAACTCACAAAGGTACGATTTATTATCCAAAGGAGCCATGGATTTTGCAGAAATAACATAAATTATCACTCTTTTTCCCAAAAAGTGAGGAAAAAATTTGCAGGATTGGAAAAAACGTCTTACCTTTGCAGGCGATTTCAGAGTAAATCACCCATGAAGATGGGTTTTGTTCGGGATTTAGCGCAGTTGGTAGCGCACACGTCTGGGGGGCGCGAGGTCGCTGGTTCGAGTCCAGTAATCCCGACGAAAGAAGAATCTAACTGATTGATTTTCAGTTAGGTTCTTTTCTTTTAGCCAAATTTTCAGCCAAGTACCATACGCTTTCTATCGTTTTGGTTGCGTTGAAAGTTGCGTATATACAACTTAATTCCAAATTATTTTAGTATCTTTGCACCCAAACAATATACAAATATTATGGCATACGACGTAAGTACATATAAGTCTGTTCTTGATAACTACCTTACGAGTGGAGTTAAATATCTACGCTATGTTCGTAAGAGCATTGGCAAGGCTATCATTTATTATCCAATTATCAATGACGCTCAGATAAAGTCCTGTCTTACTGACCAAATCTACAAAGATGGCACAAAAACATATTATGACAATTCTAAGCCTTATTCTGAATGGGAATGGTTTAAGTCCAATTATGAAATCCAAGGCCTAAATGAACTTGATACGGAGGTTAGGGCTGATTATCTTATTCTAATTGTTGGGAAAATGGCTGCATTAGTCAAGCTGACTTCTGATAACTATGAAACAGATAGATTAAGGAACAGCAAAGTTTATGATATACAAGCATACTTGTTACTGAATGCATCTAAAAGGATTGTTCGAAGTGGTAATTTTTTCTATAAGTATTCCTACAATCATGGGCGTTTTGAGTATGGAAATGAAAGACTGCCATTTGAACAAGTTGTGAAGATAGCCAATGATAAGAATTACACAAGTGATGGAATTTTCATAGATTATATCCTACAAGTGTTTGTTGATACGGTTGATGACCTATTACACATACTTCTTTGCAGATATATAAGAGGATGTAAAGGTACTGTAGAGACTATTTCGAAAAATACTTGGCTAATCCACACGATAGCAACATTTGAATTGTTGAAGTGTGATACACCCTATCAAGAAGCAGTTATAGGGAAAGTCATTAGTTTTTGTACAAAACAAATGCAGTCCGCAAAACCCCCTTCAAATATAATCACATCGCATTACTCCCAAATCAAAGGCACAGTGAAAATAGACAAGTTATACGATTGTTTATCCTCTGAGGGCTATATTGACGGGCAAACGACAAAAGCTGATTTCGTTTTCTTTTTTAGTGGAATGGGGCACTATCCCTCAAAGAAAATCAAATGGAAGGGAAAGAAAGTCCTATTGGCCATTCTGATTGGTAAACTTCATACAGGTGCATCGACTGATTGGAAAACAACAGAAGCAATATTTGAAGATGTCAAGGGTGAAAATCTAAAGAAGCAATACAATAACAGCAAGAGTGATAGTAAAAGTGAAATAATCATTGACCAACTGATTTTGAGAGCAAGATAGCACCTTGTACATGGTGTTTGGAGCCATCCCTTTTGGGGTGGCTTTTTGCGTTTTTTCTTTCCAAATAGGTCTTTTATAGACCGCATTGTAGACCCTTGTAGACCTTGTAATAGACAGTATCAAAAATCATTTGCATATCTCATTTTTTATGGATTCCTTTGCACCGTCAAATAAAATAAAGTGATATGACAAATAGAGAAAACAATCTAACACAGTTCTTCACTGACTATCTGAACAACAAGTCAGAACTGACTGCCACCAACATAACGATGGCGTGCTACAGTGCCTTAAACGGCATTGATGATAGCCTCAACGTGGCAGAGGTCGTTTTCAACATGCGCAATGATTTTGAATATATAAGTAAGGTAGTAGATGACCTTGCAAGGAGTATTAATATAAACGTAAAACGTTATGGTAAAGAAAACAAGAGCGAGTCCATAGAGGACAATTACACGATACCTGAGATACAAAGCATCTATGCTATCAGTCAGCAAGCTATCAGAAAGGCTTGTAATGAGGGCAGACTGCCCTTCAAAGAGGGTCAAGGAAAGAACAAGTATCTCATTCGAAAAGTTGATATTGATACATACATGACCTCTGCAAAAGGTAAAAAATAAACTAATCGGCGTGCTTGATGCCAAAACAAATCCCAAAGGCATGGGTAAATTAATGAAAAAGATATATGTAACAGGCCAAATTAACAGCTGTGATGTTTATGAGGTTAATGATTATCTTGAATTAGCAAATCTTGTTATGAAAGAAGAAAAGGGAAATCTGTTTATAAAAACGAGCAGAAGTAACATTAGAAAGATGTGTGTATTAGTTCTTGTGGAAGGCGAGAAAACAAACATTGATGAACCCCACTTCATCAAAAGTGAAAGTGGTTTCCAAATTGGTTGGTGTATCTGCTCAAACATAGGCGTAGTTCCTGTTGAGTACCAAAAAGTGATAATAGATGGAAAGGAAAGATTGTTACACCCTCAGAATTTGGGTTGTAACAGAAATATTTTCTTCATAACAAAGAAAAGGTAGATATAGTCAATTGCATGGTTATAAAACAGCGATTTCCTAACGTTGCTGTGAACAAGTTAAACCCGTGTGCCTGAGTTAGGGGCGCACGCTTTTCAATAGTAGATATGAGTAAACTTCTTACACAAGACGACAAGCTTGTCAAACTGAAAACAATGTGCAAAAGCTTTACAAAAGCACAAGTTGAGCACCTTGATAGCATTGGTAATATTAATGCTCGTTATACCTGTGCTATGCGCTATATGCGTGAACTCAATGAGGCTAAGAAGGGGGAGCGTATCAAGGCTTTAGAATACTATGAGCGATATGGTGAAATCCTCGAAGGACTTGACTGCATTGATAACAAGCTGTGGACTGATGAAAAGAAAATCAGAGCATTCAGTGACAAGTTAGACGGTTACTGTGACAAGTGCGTTAAACTTGTTGAAGAGAACAACCGCAAACATCTTGAACGTTTAAAAGCCCAACTTGCTCAGCGTCAAAAGGTGTTTGAGGCCGAACGAGCCAAGTACGATAAGGAGATTAAAGAACTCGAAATGAAATTAGGAGATAGACAATATCCTAAAGTTGTTAATGCAGAAGTGAGCCTCATCCCATAAGGACAAGGCTCACATTTATTATAGTCAAATACCCTCTCTTATCTTCTTATTCGTCCTGTCATTCTGTCAATTAATTCATCAACATCCATTGTGCCGTCAGGTTTGTTGGGCTTTGGCCTAATACCTACTCTTTTAGTTTCAAGACCAAGAACTTTACCATTCTTATCAACTTCAATGTTTCGAATCTCATAGTCCATTTTTTCATTTTGAGTTTCTTGCATAAATTCAGCTTTATAGATGCCATCACTTACTTTTTGCAAATTCCAAACAGCACTTGGCCCTGAAAGAACCTTCCATCCATTACTCTCATTTATAAGCTCTACAATCTGTTTCTTTATATTTTCTTCAAGTTCAGCATTTTCTGTTTGTTTGGATTGTTGAATCTTCTCATTATGCATTGCAAGTACCTCTTCAAAGTTCATAACACCTGTTTTCCCTTCTTTGTTGATAATAAATTGTCTCTCCCCAAGTCTTGCTAAAGCCCATCCATTATTAAAGTCTGACAATCCATCATATTTAAAAGGAATAATCTGCTTTCCATTATAGGAAAAAGCGCCATACTTTATATTATCACCTGACGTACATGCGACATACACATCATCAGAAAGTTCACTAATTACATATTTAAATGGCACAACTAACTCTCCTTTATTATTTGCTATACCCATTATATCTGACTCATTAACAACAACACAGAAACCTTTTTTGAAGCCACCTAAGCCTCCGTATCTTCCCATGGTATTAATAACAAGTTTTCCTTCCTTATTTATAAACCCCACATCATTATCACCGACTACATAAGCCAATCCTTCTGAAAATGCGTCAACATAGAAATACTGAGCAGGGATAACAATTTCACCTGATTTATTTATAAAACCTATCAAATCTGTAGAATCAGTAAAGGCCGCCATTCCATCAGAGAAAGCACCACAAGGTTTCTCGAATTGAAATGGAATCGCCACCTCACCTTTAGTGTTTACAAATCCGTATTTTCCGTTCCATCCGTCTGAAACACAGTACATTCCTTCGCCAAATTCTTCTGTAAAATGTTGATAGTCAGGAGTAATCGCTTGCAACGAACCACTTCTATATGTGTATAGCTTATAATTTCCAAAATATTCCACCATTGTAACTCCATCATAAAGGGGAGTAGCGCTTTTGACATCACCTAACAAGCCTTCTCCTTTATATTTTATTGGTATGATATATTGATGCGCAAGGGCATCATTAAATACTGCATGTAATAGACCATTCCCAAGACATCTATATGATTTAAATGAACTTGTCAGTTCATTAATAAATATACCCTTATTATTTACAATGCCAATAGAGTCATTTCTCTTAACTATCCATACATCTTCACAACCTCCATATTTCACTTCTTTGTATAAGCACGGAAGAATCTCTTTTCCGTCTTCTGCCAAAAGCCCCCATTTACCTTTCTTGTTTACGGGAACTACGCCATTCTGAGGAATGCCAATGTCATCATACTCTAATAATTTAACATTCAACTTACCAAGTTCTTTTAACTCGGGGTCAATCTTAATACCCTTCATTTCACCATCAACTGCAATCAAATCAGTATCAATGCCATTTCTATGTATAAAAAAGTAACCGATGACCCCAAAAATACATAACAACAAGAATACACCAACGCTAACCCATATCCTTTTTTTTGATTTTGGTTTCTTTACTTCTTTGGGCTGCTCTGTTCCACAATAGGGACAGAAAGCTGTTCCCTTGTCGAGCAATTCCCCACACTTAATACATTTCTTGAACTTTGTCAAGTCTTTTCCACAATGGGGACAGAATTGAGTATCCGGCTCAATGTCTGCATTACAATATTTACATTTCATCTTTATCTGTTTTTTTTGTACACCCTTTATCCTACTCTAAACAAGTATTTAGAACCACAATGAACTTTTTATACTCTTCCTGTGTAATATCAATCTTGCCACTACACTTCTTGTGAGGGTATTTTTCTTTGTAGGCTGTTCTAACCATTTCATGTGTCACGATATTCTCTATGGGAATGTTGTACTTCTTTATGATAGTTTCGTAATAGTGTCTATCTTGAATTGATTTCCTTCTTTAACAACACCTAATATGACTTTATGGTCAAAGTAAGTTCCCATTCCGTACATAACAACACATACTTCAAACAAGTTTTCCTTAACATGTGTTACCTTGTATGAGGATAGTTGTCCTCCTCCCCCATCATCATTCGTTATGTATTCATTTCCTTTTTCTTTGAGAATTCTTAAAGCTTTTGGCGTAAGAGACTTCTTTATAAGCTTTTCATCTATCTGCCCCATTACATCCATCCTGCCATAGAAATCTTCCAAAAAAGCTTTCATTGCTTCGGTGTTTTGTTCTGTATTTAACGCACTGACTGATTCAATGGCAGAACTATCGACCATTTGTACCGTTGATTTATCTGTCTTTTCGCCAAACGAAAAACTGCCACTTAGTAAATACCAAGCACCTACACCAATCATAAGAATAATAAGAATAATTAGTGGTATAATAAACAACCACATTTTGGTTTTAGTTCCCCTTTTTTTTACCTTAGCCTTCTCTTCATGCGGCTGCTCTGTTCCACAATAGGGACAGAAAGCTGTTCCTTTATCGAGCAATTCACCACACTTTATACATTTCTTGAACTTTGTCAAATTTTTCCCGCAATGGGGACAGAACTGAGAATCCTGCTCAATCTCTCCATTACAATATTTACATTTCATAACTCTAATCAGTAATATCCTTTAGCATAATTATAATTAAAAAGCAGATTGTTTAAACACTCCGCCGCCTATAGTATGGAGTCTATGTCGTTCTGATTCCATTTCTAATACCGAGTGTTCTGCCCCATTAGCATACAAATAAACTTTGTTTCCCATAACTTTATAAGTCAAGTCATAACTCATATCTATTTTTGTACCGTTCTGCCACCCATGCAAAGTTGCTCCTGTTGCATCAGTATATGTGATATGGCCTGTGCCGTTATTATTAAGACGGAGAATCATCTTACCACCCGTATCAGATTCATATACAAACTTCCATTCCGTTAGCCATTTGGGTATGTCCTGACCATCATCTGAATTGTTACTATGTCCACAACCATTACAAGCAATAAACATAAACAAACTAAAGAATAGACCGCCAATAAAGAGCACGACGCAACCAATACCGGCATAAATCCGAGGTTGACTCTTAACCTTCTTTACATCAAAATGTAAAATAGCATCATTTAATTTGTAGACTTTAGACTTCCAATCGGTTTCCATGAGTTTGTCTATACCCTTGTCAAGATGAGGGTCTACAGTCTCCTTAAGAAACTTATCTCCCTGTTTGATGAAGTCCTCTGCCATATCTGTAAGTTTATCAACAGGTGGGGGAGTATTCCTCTGACTATTATTTGGTGGCGGAGGAGGAGTAGATGTTTGATTTGTTGTTTCCTTCTTTTGCTCCTGTTCCTCCTGAGAAATACTATGTTGAGCCTCACTCTTTGGCTTCTCTACCACAAGGAAAGGAGTTCCACACTTTGGACAGAACATTTGTCCTTTTTTCTGTTTTGTTCCACATTTTTTGCAATACATAATCCGAATCTCTTAAAATGACAAATCAACACATTACCACAATTTTACAACACCTCGTTTATCGTTTATTGTTACATAATATAACCCTTCATCAATTATGTTAGGATTAAAAGGGATTGGCCATTTATTTATTCCACTCAATTTACCGTATTTTTGTTGACACTTCTCATATTTCCCTATTGGTGCAAGTATTTTTCCATCACAATCAAAAAGCATTGTTCCTTCATCCGATTTCAAAAAGCCGATGTTTCCTACTATAGCTCCATCATTATACAATCCCAATGGTACTACAAGTTTTCCTTTACTGTTTATCACACCTATTTTGCTCTCTTTTGCAACAATTGCCATTCCTATCGAAAATTCTGCAGGTTTAATTTTATCATATTCAGCAGGAGGGGATAACCATTGCTACTTAAACGAGTAAAAGCCCACGTGCAGCACGTGAACCGTTCACTTTACTCCTGTAGCTTTACTATTAATTCCCCAATTATCAGTAAATAAGATTTAAGCTAACGCTTCTATTTCTATATATCTTTATCTTTCTATGTCATAAGCGATACTTTTTTGTTAATACTGCTGCAAATATACGAAAATCTTGGAATTGTTCCAAGTCATTTGATGTTTTTTTCACAATTTATGCACAAATATCAGCAATTGTGCATCTGAAAAGTCACGTATTAACAATAATGATGCGCTAATCCTGCGCATCATTATCACTCTAATAAATTGAAAATTCTGTTTTCAGTCGTTGGACTGTTGATGTACTCACATTGCTAAGTTTGGCAGTTATGCGTACTGAATATCCTTTTCGAAGGTATGCAAGCACCTCTTTGTATTGGGTTTCCTTCTGCTCTGACGTTTTGACGCTGCCCTTCTTACGTCCTAACTGACCGCCATTCTCAACATACTGCTTACGTCCGCTGTTGAGACGGAAACTGATATTGTCACGCTCTAACTGAGCACATGTGGATAGAGTGGCAATCATAATTGGTGCAAACAGTGTCGGCTCTCCCTTTTCATCGAGTAGGGTCAACTGTTCCTTCTGCATGAACAAGTTAATCTTGTTATCGACCAATTCCTTTACCGTTGCAAGTACCTCGAAAGCATTACGACCGACACGGCTCAGCTCACTGACAAGTAAAGTGTCAACATGTTCACGCTTGCAATACTCAATAGCCTCGACAAGTGTAGGTTTCTGTTTGCTTGCACCGCTCACATGTTCCTCATACACCTTCACCACTTCCATTTGTGCGTAGCCTGCGTATGCTTTGAGGTCTGCCACTTGTCTTGTTGTGTCTTGACGGTTGACTTGGTAGCCGCTTGAACTTGTGCGAGAGTAGATAACTGCTGTTTTCATATTAGTCTTTGATAAATTTGATTACACCTTATTATATATATACACTTGTTAACCTCTGACTTTTTTGATTTGTTTGACTACACCGCCTATTTTGATTACACAAGTGCATATTGTTGCTTAACTCTCAACTCATAATCCGTTGTCTTTTCAATCGTGCTGTCAATGGTCTCGACTAACATGTCAAAGTAGATGCCTTGCTGTTCTTTTACTTCTTGCATTTTGTTGGAAAGATACTGAACGATGAACAAATCTTCTACTTCATCGTATTTCACCTTAACCCATCCGTTGAACTTGTAGCCTTGGACGTGAAAGATAAGACCTTCATTGTGTGGAAGTGCCATGAAGTTATATGCTCCCCATGACCACACCACCATCATTTGAGTTCTCAAAATGCTCATTATATACTTTGCCATTTCCATGTTACTTACTTGTTATTCGTTTATCTTATATGTTAGAGGGGTGGGGATTTCTCCCCCAACCCTTAGAACACTTTTACGATTGATTCCCACCTCAGAGATTTCCAACCACCATTTTCACAATCCCACCACGGGGTTGTATAGTAGTTCTCACGGCTATCACCTCTACCATTGATGTGCTTCTTTGCAAGTGATGGGTTTGTTGTTCCCCACGCCTCACGGACTTCTCCGTTCTTTTTGATGAAGATGAAGTGTGCCACACCATTTGAAAGTTTCTCTTTTAACTGCTCAATCATCATGGCCTTGATGATACCGATTTCCTCACTGTTAGTACGCTCTGCGATAACCGATGCTCTAACTACTGTTGTGCTGCTGATTGCTAATGCTTGTAACATAACTAAATCTCCTATATGATTAAATGATTAATACTTTCTTACTATTCTCTTAGGCTCACCCCATCCGTTGAGTGAGTAGGTCTCTTTCACTGCGTCCTCATATGTGAATACGTCTTTCACGTGGTCAGCCATTGTGACACCGTTTTGATTATATACAACCACCCAAATGCCCCAATTTCTACGGTGGCGACCAAAATAATATCTTCCTATCGTCTTTGCCATTGTCTTTATAGTTTTGTTTCTAAACTTATTTTCTTAATTACACTGCAAAGATACACCTTTTTTCTTTATTATACAAGTATTTTATAAAGAAAATGCGTTTGTTTAACATTGTTTAATAAACCTATTTTCTTTATTCTAAAAAATGTGTTTATCTTTGCAACCTAAATCAATATAAAAATAGAATATGGCAGAACTTAGAATTAAAGAAATCCTTAAAGAGCGTAATATGACAAGTAAGTCATTGGCAGAAGGTATGGGGAAAGCACCTCAGTATATTAGCAATGTCATCAATGGGGGAAAGGGTGTTTCCATCAATTCATTGGAAGAAATAGCCAAGCATCTACAAGTACCCATTTCATCATTGTTTGCAGACTGCAAATCAAGTAAAGGGTCTTTCGTATGTCCTCACTGTGGGCATGAGCTTAAAATTGAAATCAAGTAAGAACAAAAATACCCTCCATAAATTTTTAGAGGGCTGAATATAAATAAAAAAAAATTGAAAAAACTATTGAAGCGATAAACAAGGTTCTGTCTCTACTATAGGTAAATAGGGCATTTCAGAAGATAGCATATACAAAAGTACCCCATTTACCGGTGCAGTAAATTCTCAAAAAAGAGGGATTTTCGCTCTGTAGTTCATCCTCTTTTCTAATTCCTCTCTAACAATCTGCTTTACACTGTTAGTGAAGGTCGGTGAGTCCATCACGTTCATCATTGCCTTCTGTTCTTGCTGCTGCTTGACCATCTGACGCATCATTTGATAGCGTTTTCTCTGAGTATCTGAAATTTTTTGCTTGGTCTCGTAGCTTTGTTTCTTTCCCCACATAGGATTGAGATTTCCATCCTTAGATTTTCTCTGATTTGTGACATTGATGTTGCTTTCCATATTATTTCTGAGTTATATTTGATTATTATTATTGAAGTACCATGAGGTAACTTTCAATAAATATACAAATAATTGTAGTTCCGTTTCTTTTTGCCGAATAATTTTTGTATATTTGACCCAAAACACATATAATCATGGATAAAAATACTAAATTTACACTCGCATATCTGAATGACGTGGATTATGCTCATATCGTAGAGAAACACATCACTTTCTATTGTACCGATGAAGGAAAAGCCAAACCCAATCTAACTATCTTGAAGCAGAAGTATCAATTCATGCTGCATCTAATCATTAAAAAGTGCAAGCATAATCAGCACAACACCTGTTATTTGCATGCTCAGTTTTACAGGGACAACATCTTTCACGACCAATTCTTTGACATGATTAACACACTCTGTAGAATGACCATTATTAGCCTTGGGCCGTATGAAGTGGGCAAACATTCACGCAGCATATGTCTTCTTGATTGGAACATTGGATATAAGACATGCCCATATCACAAAAAGTTTTTGGAATGGCAGCAAGCGTTGAAGAAGTGGAAGAGCACTCCAAAGTATGAACGTAACAAGTACACCGACTATTACAATGAATGCTTGAAGTGCCTATGTCTAACCGACAAAGAGGGGGCGCAGAAATATATCAAGGATAACTTATTGAACCAATCGGAACACAGATACCATTACTACAGCTCATGTATCAATGAGTTCTCCACTGATAGGTTGGGTATATATAGTATTGATGAACAAGGTAGGATTTATCATTATCTGACATCGCTACCAAAAGAGCTGAGAAGATACTATAACATTAAATACGAGTTGGACGTGGCCAACTCGCATCCATTATTATTAAATTATAATCTTATTAATTATTATAATATATCTAATAACATTTTATTAATATTATATAGTAATAGTATATATCATTATGATGGAGAATATCTGTGTAAATTATTGAAAAACAATGGCATAGAAAGCAAAAATATCCCGATAGACGTAATAGAGTACATTGCCAAAACTCAACACGGGAAGTTCTATGACGATTTTATTGCAGACTATGGTGACATTGAAAGAAGTGAGATTAAGAAGAAGGTCTTTAGTCAGGTGTTCTATTCACATGTTGATGATGTGTTTGTTACCAAGTTCTGTAAGGCATTCAAGAAGAGATACCCTAATGTGTGGAGGGTCATTTACAAGTTAAAGGAAAAGAGCGACGATAAGTTACCGCTTGTTATGATGAAGAACGAAAGCATCCTTTTCAGACCCATCTTGATTGAGTGTTGGCGTAGAGGATGGAAGGTTGTCAATATCCACGATGCTCTTGTGGTCTTTGACGTGAAGGAGAATAAGACCGTAGATATGAAGGAACTGAAAGCCATTATAGAGGATGTTTACAACAAGCATAATCTGTACCCAACGGTGAAACTTGAAATCGGTGAAAAATGAGACTTAAAAAATATGCAAAAAAATGTCCGGAGAATTTTTTACGGATGGAACTGTTTTGCAATTTGGGGGTAGGTTCATAGTAATTGCCATCTAAGTTACCCACGTCAACGTCAAAAGAGAAGAGGTAGGGCTGATGCCTTACCTCCTTACTCTTAAAACTCTAAAACGCTAATTTCATTCTCAGCCTTTGGTGAAAACCTATCAATATATATCTGTAACGTTGACATCTTAGTATGACCAACCATGTGCATTACGTGAATCGGCTGCACACCATTCTCAATCATTGTTGATATGAAAGTACGTCTTGCAGTATGAGCTGTTATTTTTTCCCTTCTTGGCATCTTGATAGGCTGAGGCTTTTGATTAAGAACCTCTCTATATGTCACTATTTCATCTTCAAACAGCTCTTCATCCTTTAGAAGTTCTTTGATGGCACGGTTAAACGCTTGATTGGTATATCCATCAAACTTGTAATCGTAACGTTCTGCTATTTCCTTTGCTTGTTTGGTGAGTTTGATTTCTATTCTGATATTTGTCTTCTGTGTGTAAAGTGATAAAGTAACAAGCCCATCCTTGCCCATGACAAAGTTATCTTTATTGATAGAAACGAAATCGCCAAACCGTAGACCTGTCAGACATAGGAATACGAAGTAATCACGTGTCATATTTCTACTACTGTCTTTCAGCTCTCGGTTATATAGCTCTTTTATTTCGTCTTTATCAAGACGGATGATTTCTTTGTTTCTATCATTTCCAAGAATCCTTGATTCGAAAATAAACTGTGCTTTCTTGATGTCTTTGTAGTATGAACGAACAAAGGCAGAGAGACATTCTAAGCGTTTGTTAATGGTCTTGTTTACCATCCCTCCCTTGCACTTGTATATATGCTTCTCTGTACTCTCATGTTCTTCTGCTAAGAAGTCCTTGAAATCATCCAAAAAATCTTCATCAATATCACCAAGTCTTAGAGTACAGTTGAAGTCATATTCGAAATCCTCAATGGCATTACACGCACTAATATAGTCTTTGATTGTTGGCGGAGTTTTTCTATTCAGCCCCCTTTCTATGTCCTTCTTTATTAGAGCCTCCTTCTTTCGCTTGTTGAACAGCTTGAAGTCATATAGAAGTAATTGCTTTTCGTTTTCTTCCGCCTTTTCTTTTGCCTTTTTCTCTTTGTCAGCAATGGCTTTATCAATAACGGCACAAGTGATATATAACTTGGGGTCATCATGCAGCAGTTCAGTAATGGTCTTGTCAACAAGGTCTTCTAAGTCATCTATTTCCTTGTTGAGCTCTTCTGCATTTCTTAGAGGGTAGTCGGCTTTTACTTGTAAGGTAGTAGTTAGCCACTTCTTTTCAATTTTCAGAAGCTTATACCTCATTACCGAGCCGTTTTTGTACATATATGCTACGACCTTGCCTTCTCTGTATCTTCTTTGGACGTATTTGTGTGATGCCATACTTAGTTGTTTATTGTTTTAGCCAAATTTTTAGCCAAGATTTCACGCAACAAAGGTACAAAAAGTATTTCGAATACACAACAAATTTAGCACAATTTAATATATAATTTACTGAAATACAATTGGTTGAAAATATGATAGTTGTTTTTGTGGTTGCGTATAGTTTCTTGTTGGCGAGGTCAGTAATCCCGACTGAAGCGAAGGAGTTGAAAACAAAAGGGTTTCAGCTCCTTTTCTTTTTCTCCCAAGTTTACTGTGATTTGCTCTGGGTGACGTGAAAAGTCAACCGAGAAGTCAACCAAGATTTATGGAAGCAACAATTTCGGTGATTTGTAACAAAGTCAGCGGCTGGTGGCTACAGTGGTTCCGCTTCGGGCCTTTGGAGTGGATTTGGCGCATGCTGACATACGGGAACTACTTCATAATATGCATAAAATAAAAATGTTAGTAATACAAAATAGAGACAAAAATCAGCCGTTTTCAAAAAAAATATCGAAAATGGCTGATTTTTGCATTGTGGTTTGACAGAAAAGTTGTAATTTTGCACCATCATTGATTATAATTATGGTGTACAGTAGCATAATAGGTCGAAACGAGGAAATCAGGAAACTGGAGAAGTTTCTGAAATCACCAAAGTCGGAGTTTGTGGCCATCTATGGCCGCAGAC
>JAEEGL015305458.1_pt1 | contig 14022 bp, 6 predicted proteins | sample 9134231 | NCBI WGS metagenome assembly JAEEGL01 (sample SAMN16246548, study PRJNA631951) | gut metagenome | biome: gut microbiome; feature: rumen; material: fiber-attached | host: Bos | place: Iran: Karaj | collected 2018-10
GAACACTAAAATCAAAGCGTTCAGGGCTCAACTTAGAGGTATTATTGACTTGAAGTTCTTTCTCTTCAGACTAACACGAATCTATGCGTAAATCAACATCTTACTTTCAATCTGTAAACACGGACATTATCCGGTGAGCCTGGTTTTACATAGACGATTTTGCATAAATGGCTGGTGCTCAATCATTTGCATTTCACGGCAAAAATCAGCACCGCTAAAGCTCAGGACGGGTGACTACGCCTCGATCGGCTTGTACTTCGGCACGAGGGCCTTCATAATGCTCCAGGCAATGAGATAAGCGACACCGCAGAAGCAGAACATAATGAAGTAACCGGCAGGTTTGCCGCTGAAGCCAAGGAAGGTGAAGGCATCACCCATCTGCTCGGAATAGGTAAAGAGCTTGCCTGCAATCTTCTGGATGAACATCGAACCCACACCGCCGGCCATTGCGCCGATACCGGTGACGGTGGCGATAGTGCTCTTCGGGAACATATCACCGATGGTGGAGAAGAGGTTGGCACTCCAGGCCTGATGTCCTGCTGCGGCAAGGCCGATCAGGATTGCGGGCCACCAGGGCGAATTGAAATGGATGCCGAGGGGCTGGGCGAAAAGCGCCGCAATCGGGAAGAAGGCGAAGATGAGCATAGCCAGCATACGGCCGGCATAGGGGTTCATACCCTTCTTGTCCACAAAAATCTTAGGCAGGTAGCCTCCGCCGATGGACACGACCGTCACTATGGCATAAAGGGTGAAGATCAGGGCCTGGCCGAGACCGGAAGTCGCGGGGGCGTTGAACTGGTTCGAGAAATAGGACGGAGCCCAGAAGAGGAAGAACCACCACACACCGTCGGTGAAGAACTTGCCGGTGATGAAGGCCCAGGTCTGCTTGTAACCGAAGCACTGGAGCATAGGGATGGACTTTTCTGCGGCGATGGCAGCCTTTTCGGCAGCCTCGGCGGCGTCGTCCTGATGGATATACTCAATCTCGGCGGCGTTCACCCTCTTGCTCTCCTCCGGCTTGTCATACATAAAGGCCCAGAAGAACATCCAGATGAAGCCCAGACCACCGATGATGATGAATGCCCATTCCCAGCCGAGAGCCTTGGCAAGCGGCGGAATGCAGAGCGGAGCGGCGAGGGCGCCGACCGAAGCACCGGCGTTGAAGATGGAGGTCGCGAAGGCGCGGTCCTTCTTAGGGAAGTACTCGGCGGTCACCTTGATGGCTGCCGGGAAGTTGCCTGCTTCACCAAGGGCCAGGATGCCGCGGCAGAGCAGGAAGAGATAGACCGAGGTCGTGGATATGGCCAGGGCTGCGTTGGAGCCTATTTCGACGGCACGCATAGCTGCGACGGATTCCATTCCGGTGAGGTGGGCGGTTGCCCAGCCGCAGGCGGCGTGGAGGCAGGCGCCGGCCGACCAGACGCCGATGGCGATCAGATAACCTTTCTTAGTGCCCATCCAGTCCACGAATTTGCCGGCGAAGAGGCAGCAGATTGCGTAGAAGATGGAGAAGAAGGCCGTGATCGTGCCATAGTGATCATCCGTCCAGTGGAACTCGGGCTTGATGAATTCTTCGTAGGTCAGCGAGAGTACCTGGCGGTCCAGGTAGTTGACGGTAGTGGCCACGAAAAGCAGGCTGCAGAGCCACCAGCGCCAGTTAGTCATTAATTGTTTCTGTGTTGACATATTATTCGTTTTTTCGGCAAGTCGTATTGGCCGGGCCAATACGACTTGCCTGCAAATATAATCAAATTATTGCTTTCACAGCGGCGCGCATACCATCTTTCTGGATGAGGGCCAGGTCGGCGGCGAGAAGATCGGTAAGGCCGGGGATACGATTGAGGTCTTCGCCCCAGATGAACTCGTCGGCGAGGACGCCTTCGGCAACCTTGCGGACATCGCCCGTAGCCCATAGATTCTTCAGCAGTTCCATAATCTTCGGATCGTCGTTCGGGACAATTTCGTCCTCTCCCCTCTTTCCGCCCTTGTAGTAGGTGCAGATGCCGGCGAGGCCGAGAACCAGACCCTTGGGAAGCTCGCCCTTGCGCTCAAGATAGGTCTTGAGCCCGGGCAGGTCTCGGGTCTTGAATTTAGGGAAGCTGTTCAGCATAATGGATGTGACGAAATGCTTTACGAAAGGATTGCGGAAGCGCTCCAGCACGTCGCCGGCGAACTTTTCGAGCTCTTCAACGGGCAGGTTCAGCGTCGGAAGGAGTTCGTCGTACATAACCTTATGGACAAAGGCACCGATCTCGGGATCTTCGCAGCACTCCTTGACTGTATTCAGGCCGCTGAGGTAGCCGACCGGGGACAGGACGGTATGGGGACCGTTCAGGAGGGTGACCTTCCTCTCGTGGTACGGGGCCTCGGAAGGGACAAACAGGACGTTGAGTCCGGCCTTGTCGGCGGGGAATTCGGCGGCGACTTCCTTAGGGGCCTCGATGACCCAGAGATGGAAAATCTCGGCCTTGTCCAGAAGATGGTCGTCATAGCCGACTCTCTCGCAGAGCTGGGCGGCGGTATCGCGGGGATAGCCGGGGACGATGCGGTCGACCAGAGTGGAGTAAACTCCGCAGACCTCCTCGAACCAGGCGGCGAAGTCCGGGCCGAGAGCCCAGAGCTCAATGTACTTCCGGATGCACTCCTTGAGGTGCTTGCCGTTCTCAAAGATCAGTTCGCAGGGGAAGATGATGAGTCCCTTGCTCTTGTCTCCCTTGAAATACTCGTAGCGGTGATATAGGAGCTGGGTCAGCTTGCCGGGATAGGACGAAGCCGGGGCATCAGAGAGCTTGCAAGCCGGATCAAAAGCGATTCCGGCCTCGGTGGTGTTGGAAATCACGAAACGGATTTCCGGCTGCTCCGCCAGGGCGAGATAGGCCTGGAAGTCCGTATAGGGATTCAGGCCGCGGGACACAACGTCGATAAGGTCCACGCTGTCGATGGCCTCGCCCTTCAGAAGTCCCTGAAGATTAAGATGATAGAGGCCGTCTTGCTCATTGAGCCATTCGACCATACCCTTTTCGATGGGCTGCACAACGACCACGGAGCCGTTGAAGTCTGTCTTCTGGTTTGTCTTCCAGATAATCCACTCGATAAAGGCGCGGAGAAAATTCCCTTCTCCGAACTGAATCACCTTTTCGGTGTACTGTTTCGCCTGCGGGGCGCTTTTACGGTTTAATCTTTCCATATATCAGTGTTTTATAAAGTTACTCCCTGTTTGAAGATTGCAATCTCGCGGTAGTTGTGCTTTTCGTTGTTGACGGCTTCGCCGGAAGCGACGGCGAGGACATAGTCGGTGAAACGCTCTGCGACCGAGTCCATAGGTTCTCCCTGGGCGAGTACGCCGGCGTTGAAGTCGATCCAATTCGGCTTGTTCTCGAAAAGCGGCGTATTGGTCGATATCTTCATAGTCGGGACAAAGCTTCCGAAGGGGGTGCCGCGTCCTGTAGTGAAGAGCACTATCTGGCAGCCTGCGGAAGCGAGGGCCGTCGAAGCCACGAGGTCGTTGCCTGGGGCGCTGAGAAGGTTCAAACCCTTGACGCTCAAGCGTTCACCATAGCGAAGTACGCCTCTAACTATGGACTTGCCGCACTTCTGAGTGCAGCCGAGAGACTTCTCCTCAAGCGTGGAAATACCTCCCGCCTTGTTGCCCGGCGAAGGGTTTTCATAGACCGGCATCCCCTGCTTCATAAAGTACTCCTTGAAATCGTTGATCAGCGAGACGGTCTTCTCGAAGGTCGCCTCATCCTGGCAGCGGTTCATAAGGATAGTCTCCGCGCCGAACATTTCCGGAACTTCCGTAAGCACGGTCGTTCCACCCTGGGCCACGATCCAGTCTGAGAAAACTCCCAGAAGAGGATTGGCCGTAATGCCGCTGAGACCGTCCGAGCCGCCGCATTTGAGGCCGACGCGAAGCTCGCTCACCGGAACCGGCTCGCGTTCATCTTTTGACGCAATCGCAAAGATTTCCCTGAGCTGCCCAAGGCCATACTCCACCTCGTCCTTGACTTTCTGGGTGACGAACATCCTGACGCGCTTCTCATCCACCGGCCCGACCAGTTCCCTAAAAGCGTCCAGCTGGTTGTTCTCGCAGCCGAGGCTGACCACCAGCACGCCTCCGGCATTGGGGTGATGGACCATATCCGAAAGCACGGTGCGAGTGTTTTCGTGGTCGCTGCCGAGCTGCGAGCAGCCGTAGTTGTGAGGGAAGGCCACGATGGCATCCACCGAGCCCTCCCGGCCCGCAATCTCCTCACGGAAGCGCCTCACTATCTCCTCGCAGATTCCATTGACACAGCCCACCGTCGGAATCACCCAGATCTGGTTCCTGACCCCAACCTGGCCGTCCGAACGGCGGAAGCCCATAAAGGTCCGGGTTTCGTTTCCATAATTGCCACCACAGCCGGAGTCGGACAAAACTTTTTCGACCATTTTTTCGGGAGAAAAAGTTTTAGTCCGCGACGGCCCCTCAGTGGCAACATCAAACGACGGCTCATATTTATACTCCAGCAGTCCCTCAAGGTTAGTCTTGATGCAGCTGTGGTCCACGACCGTCCCGGCCTCCGCATCACGCGTCACGTGCCCTATCGGAAAACCATACTTGACAACGTCCTCCCCCGCCTTGAGCGGCCTGAGGACAATTTTGTGCCCGCGCGGAACATCCGTGAGCAGCTGCACACCCTCGACGACCTCGCCCTTTGCGAGATCCTCAAGCGCAACCGCGACATTGTCCGCCGGATTGATTTTGATGTATTTCATACTAGAAGCCGAAATAGTTCTTCGCGTTGTTGTAGCAGATATTCTCGACCATCTTGCCGATCCACTCGATTTCGGAAGCGGGCAGCTTGCCGTTTTCGACATCGGTACCGATCACGTCGCAGAGGATGCGGCGGAAGTACTCGTGGCGGGGATAGGAGATGAAACTGCGGGAGTCGGTGAGCATCCCGACGAAGCGGCTCAGCAGGCCGAGCGTCGAAAGGGCGTTCATCTGCTTGCGCATACCGTCCTCCTGATCCAGGAACCACCAGCCCGAGCCGAACTGCATCTTGCCGGGGAAAGTCCCGTCGTTGAAGGTATAGGCCATAGTCATCATAACCTCGTTGTCCTTGGGATTGAGGCAGTAGAGGATGGTCTTGGCGAGGGCATCCTCGGCGGCCAGGCGGTCGAAGAATTTGTGCCCCGCAGCGGCCGTCGGAAGGTCGTGGATGGCATCGTAGCCGGTGTCCGGACCTATGAGATTGAACATCTTGGAGTTATTGTTGCGGATAGCCCCGACGTGGAACTGCTGGGCCCATCCGGCGCGGGCGTCCATAACGGCCATATCGTGCAGGAAGGCGCTGCGGAACTTACCTAGTTCCAGTTCGGAAACCTTGCGGCCGAGCAGGACCATTTTGAAGATGGCCTCGATCTCGATCTGGCGATAGTCGGCGGCGTAGAAGGTCTCGAGTCCGTGGTCGGAGAGGCGGCAGCCCATAGCGGCGAAGAAATCGTGGCGCCTTTCGAGGGCCTCGATGAGGTCGGCATAGGAGTCAATCTCCATTCCGGCGGCCTCGCCGAGTTTCTTCAGGTACTCTTTGTAGGACTTGGGATCCTCTATGGCCATTGCCTTGTCCGGACGCCAGGCCGGGATGACCTTGGTGCCGAAAGGGTTGGCGGCGATCATCTTGTGCCAGCGCAGATCATCGGCCGGGTCATCGGTGGTGCAGACCACTTCGACGTTGAAGCGGCGGATCAGGCTCTGGCCGCGGAACTCCTCCGTGCCGAGCTTTTCGTTGCAAACGTCGAAAATCTCGCGGGCCGTAGCAGGACTCAGGAGCTTGTCAATGCCGAAAACACGGCTGAGCTCGAGATGAGTCCAGTGATAGAGCGGGTTACGCATCGTATAAGGCACGGTCTCGGCCCATTTCTCGAAAGTCTCCCAGGAGGTCTTTGTGCCGCCGGTAAGGTACTCTTCGCTCACTCCGTTCGCCCTCATAGCGCGCCATTTATAATGGTCTCCGTAGTGGCCGTCCACCAGCCAGAGCTGAGTGATGTCGCGGAAGCGGATGTTCTCTGCAATCTGCTGCGGAACAAGGTGGCAGTGATAGTCGATGATGGGCATCTTGGATGCGTGCTCGTGGTACAGCATACGCGCCGTATCGTTGGAGAGCATAAAGTTTTCGTTGATGAAGCTCATAGTGTTCTGTGTTTTAATATCTTGGAAGAGAGTCGGGCGGTCAGGCCCGGCTCCCTTGGGGAAAATGCTAGTCAGCGTCGAATTTCACTTCGTACCAACGCAGACCGCCGTCAGCGCCGTAGATATAGACATCTCCGGCCTTGACATCGAACTCATACTCCTTACGAGTCGTGCTGGTGCAGGCTTCCGTAGCTTTCTGCTGCGCTCCGCCTGAATACACATAGACCGAACGGGAATTAGTGTTCGTTCCGGAAGCGGTAACCACAAGATGGCCGTCCTTCTTACAACTGAACTTCAGGTAGTCGTTCTTCGGAGTTCCGTCAGCATTAAGGGTCGTAGTCGCACCGGACTGGATGTAATACACTTCACCCGTCTTGTTGTACTTACTCTTTTCAGGAGAGTACCAGGTAAGAGCGGGGTCACCCACGGAGAAGGTCCAGGGAGTGATTGCCGTATTGATGGTACCGGCAGCTTCCAGATTGCTCTTATACTCGGTGTAGTTCCAGAGATAATGCTCAGGCTGGTCGACGTAAGTAAAGCTTACCTTGTACCAACGCAGGCCGCCGTCAGCGCCGTAGATATAGACATCTCCGGCCTTGACATCGAACTCATACTCCTTACGAGTCGTGCTGGTGCAGGCTTCCGTAGCTTTCTGCTGCGCTCCGCCTGAGAACACATAGACCGAACGGGAATTGGTGTTCGTACCGGAAGCGGTGACCACAAGATGACCGTCCATCGGAGCCACGAACTTCAGGTAGTCGTTCTTCGGAGTTCCGTCAGCATTAAGGGTCGTAGTCGCACCGGACTGGATGTAATACACATCCCCTGTCTTGTTGTACTTACTCTTTTCAGGAGAATACCAGGTAAGAGCGGGGTCACCCACGGAGAAGGTCCAGGGAGTGATGGCCGTATTGATGGTACCGGCAGCTTCAAGAGCAGTCTTGTAGTCGGTATAATCCCAGCTAAGGGTAATTTCTGCACCAGCTGTCGGATGAGGGGCAATGGTCAGGGTCTCGCTTGCGAGAGCGGACTCCAGCCACTTGGTGGAGGTGGGGACCGGACGGGCCTTGACAGTGACGGGATACTCGCCGACAGCAAGGGCGGCGACTTCCGCACCGGGGATGGTGAAGCCGGTCTCTGTGGTCACTGTCTCAGCGCCTTTCCACGTGTACACATAGTCGGCGGCATTCTCGACGGCTCCCCAGGAGACGACCACATCCTCTGTGCTCTCGACCTCGACCTTGGCCGGTGCAATCGAAACTGAAGGAGTCGCGAGCGGCTTGACCTTGACCTCGGGATCGAGTTTGGTGGTCCAGCTGATCTTCTTGAGAGTCAGTTCCTTGTCTGCTATGACATAGATGTCGTTCTCACCGGCGAGGTCACCCAGCACGACAGTGTGCTCAACACCGTCGGCAAGGACGGGATAACGGTCTCCGCCGGCTACGACCTCAACGGTAGCGTCAACACCTTCGGCAAGGACCTTCACCGAGCCGTAACCGCTGGTGAGGATGCCTACTGCGCTGTACTGAGGCACTCCGCCGCTGAGGACTGCGCCCTGAGAGAAGCTGACGCCTTCGGACATAGTCACCTGGGCAGGAATGGAAGGAAGGGCGAAGATACGGGCGTTGCCGATGATGGTCGGAACCGTGATCTCCTCGGTGTCATAGATGGTCTTCTCGGTGAAGTCCCAGGTATAGTCATCGCTGACCGGCTTCAGCTCGGTTTCGCGGATGACCACCGGCTGGACGGCATTCCACCAGCGGGGGTCACCGGCCTTTAATGTAACGATCTTGCCTCCCACCTTGCTGTTGAGATACAGTTTTCCGGCAATGGAATTGACGCAAGGATCTTCCGTGAGAAGCAGGCCCTTGGTCATGGCAACCTTCCCGAAGTCGGCTTCCTCCACATTATCATCGGCGGCCTTGACGGCCTTGGATACGAAGAAAGCGGAACTCACATTGTAGTACACATTTTCTTCGCAGAGCACACGGTAGGAGTTGTCGGAATTACGGCAAAGGCGGGTCCAGCACTTGTCCGAAGTTTTCCCTACTTCCACTTCATTCAGTTCGTTGAGGAAGACATTACGAATCGATTTCACGCTGGTGGCCTCAGTAGTCGTGTAAACGCAGAAGATACCGCTGTTGTTGCTGTTCGAGGGCGTTGCTGTCACATAATTGAAGGTACAGTTCTCCGCAAGGATCGTCCCGACCTTCGCATTGTGCGTGAAGCGCAAGAAGGTACGGGCGCAGTTGTAGAAGGTGGAGTTCCGGACCACAACAGACTTCGTCAGCCCGGCGCGGATATCGATGAAGTCACCGCCGCTCGCCAGGAAATCGTGGGCGTAGCAGCCCTCGACCCTCCAGCTGTCGGCACCGGTGGAAGTCGAGGCCTCGGCAACGCCGTAAATGCCCTTCGTATAGCCGGTCATTTCGCAGTTGATCATTTCGAACGAACTCAATACGGCTGAGGCATTGTCCACGATGAAACCGTATCCGAGAAGGCCATCTATATAAAGGTCTTCAAGATGGACTACCTTGGCTCCGTTGACGAGGTTGAAATTGGCACCGTTGATAACGGGTTTCTTGCCGTCCTCAGTGGTTTCACCATAGAGATACAGGTCACTGGAAACTGTAAGGAACTGAGCATCCGCCTTAGGATAGGCCGGGATAAGGTCATAGGGAGTCTCGCTGTATTTGACACAGACTTTGACTGCGGCAGTTGCATTGTCGATGGCATTGACCAGTTCGGCGGCAGTCGCGACGCTCACCACTCCGTCAACCATTTCGGGACGGGTGCAGGCTGTGACAGTGCCACGGGCGCCGGCATTTCCGAAAAGGAGCGTAAACAAGTACTCCCTTCCGCCCTGCAGACCCTCGACCTTCTTGGCGCAAGCCTCGATTTCAGCAGGGGTAATCGGGTTGATGACAGCTTTCTCACCTTCGCGCGGAACCACAGGCTCGACCTTTACCGAAGTCAGGTCGGTCTTGTCGGCAGCCTTGTCCCAGGAAATGGACACGGCATTCTTTTCGCGGCTGACAACCACGGGATTGAGGCTTGTACGGACGGGATAAGTGTCGAACGAAGCCTTTGCCGGCTCTGGCTTGGCCCACTTGGAGTCCTCAAGCTTGGAGCTGGTGGCCTTGACCCTCCAGTAATAAGTCTTGTCCACGGTAAGCTGTGTGGTGAAAGGCACATCTGCAGCGGCAATCTTTATATCCGGGAGAGGAGGAGAGAAGTTTTCATTTTCACTGATCTGGAGAGTATAACTCTCAACCTCTTTGGTAACCAGCCAGGAAAAAGTCACCTGGTCGCCGCCGGCGACTGAGGCTTCAAGTTCCATAGGGACGAGGCAGCGGGTAAGATCCAACTCAGTAATCTCGTTGAACTCCTTCCGGCACCCAAGAAGCGAAAGGGCTGCCAGGAGGGCGAGAAATGCGTATTTTATGGATTTGCTTTTCATACTCACTATATTATTTGCGTGCATAGGCATAATCATTCTTGACAGAGCCCTGACTGTCGTCTATGGTACCCTGGAAGATAGGCCAGAACATATATTCGTCAGGATTGTTGACGTAGAGAGTCTCGATCCTTTCATCATACAGGCCCTGAGCCTTTCCGTCTGAATCCTGAATCTTCGTGACATAATCCTTGGCGACAGACCAGGTATATGGATCTTTCTCCTCAGTCTCGCCCGGGAGGTATCCGTAGATAATCAGGGATTTACGGTCCGGAGCAATCTGTGTATAAATGGTACCGCTCATATAGTTGTAAGGAGCTTCCAGATTGCGGAGACGATAGAGGTCGGCCTTGGTCTCGTCCATCTTGGTTTTCAGAAGGTTCCAGCGGATAAGGTCGGCCTTGCGCAGGAATTCGCCGCAGAACTCGAAGGCACGTTCGTCAACGATGGCATTGAACATAGCTTCCTTTCCGGAGATTGCGTTGACATAGGCTTCAGCCTCAGACTCGTTGCCGGCGAAAGCACGCTTGCGAACGGGAAGCAGATAAGACTTGGCGTTGGAAAGAGTTCCGACTTCGTTCTCTATCTCGGCAGCCATCAGGAGGATATCCGCATAGCGCATCACTACCGGCTTGACACCGTCGTTGATATCGCCGCTGTAGTTGTCCATCCAGTCGAAACGATATTTGCCGAAATACCACTTGTCGATGGTGGAACGGACGGGATCGTCGTTCTTGCTGTATTTCCAGTTGACGCAGGTCAGGTCACGGCGGACATCGTTTTCGGCAAACTTGAACCAGAAGTTCGGCACAGGACCGGCTTCACCTCCCCTGCTCTCACCCTTGGTATAGGAAGAGCCTTCGCTCTTGAGGGCGTGGGTGTAGTTCCAGCGGCCGCGGGAGTCACCGAAAGGAATGATGTAGAGAGTCTCTCCGTCGAAAGTCACATTCTGCTTGAGGCTCTGCCTTTTCCAGTAAGACTCAAGGTCCGGAGCCAGACGGCAGCCGCCGTTCTCGATGGCGTCCTTGAGATAGGCCAGGGCCTTGGGATAAAGCTTTGCCTTGGACAGATTCACGTCCGGAGACAGGCGGACTGTACCGGCGGCTCCTGTATTCACATACTGTGCAGGATCGCTTCCTTCAGGGCCGGGACGCAGGGCATAGCCCGAGGCGGCAAGGGCGATACGGGCGTAAAGACCCTCGGCAAAGACCTTGTTGATGCGGTCTGTGCGTGAGCCCATAGTAGGATAAGGCAGGCCGGGAATAGCTTCGTCAAGATCCGCAAGTATCTGATTGTAAATAACATCGCGGCTTGACTTGGGCATATAGATAGTCTCGGGAGTAACGCTGTGGAAGCGGGCGGGAACATCACCCCAGGTCTTGGTGAGTTCATAATACATAAACGCACGAAGGGTAAGCGCCTCGCTGTAAAGGTAACGCATCTGGGAGTCATTGTCTATGTCGCCATATTCTTTCAGACCCTCGATTGCGAGATTGGCCCTTTCGATACCGTCATAGAGGAAGGAATAGACATTCTTGAAAACTCCGTTGCTCTGGGTATTCAACTGACTGTTGGTAGGGATGATGTCATAAAGATTGATACGGTCCTTGTCAGCTTTACTGTCAAAAGAATTACGCCACTCGATGTCGGTATTGAAGCCGTAGTAGCAGATGTAGCGGTTGTAGTAGGAATTGTTCTCGGCAAAGACTTCGCTGATACCGAAGACAGCCCTTTCCGCCAGTGCATAGGTGGAGAATACAGTACTTGTCTCGAATGCGGAAGCTGAAGAGGTTTCCAGGACATTGCAGGAAGCCACTCCGACGAGGACAGACACGCTTGCTAAAACAGATATAAACTTTTTCATAAGGCAGGCGGATTAAAAGACAAGATTAAGTCCGGCCACGCAGCCGATGCTCTTCGGATAAGCGGAATAATCCACTCCCGGAGTAAGCGGAGTCTTGCGGCGGGTGTCAACTTCCGGATCATAGCCGGAATACTTGGTAAGGCAGAAGAGATTAGTTCCGGTGATATAGACACGGACCTTGCGCAGATACACCTTCTGGGTCAGTTCCTCGGGAAGAGTATAACCGATGGTCAGGCTCTGCAGGCGAAGGAAAGAACCATCCTCGAGAGCCCAGTCCGTAAGGACGGCGTTGCCGACGCAGGGGCTCCACATAGTGGTGCCGGCATTGGCAGCCTTGAGGGCAGCAGGATCGGTGATAAGTTCGCCGCTCTTCCAGTCGATATTGGTCCACCTCTTGTCCACATCCATCATATTGATCAGGTTGCGGTCGGTGTACTTACGGGAGGAAGTGAACTCTATCTTGTTGGCATTGTAGATCTTCTGGCCAAGCATATAGTTGAAGTTGGCGCTGAAATCGACGCCCTTGAAGTAACCGCTGAGGTTGAAACCTCCGGTGACCTTAGGAAGGGCGTTGCCGATGACCTTGCGGTCGGTCGTATTCACGACATTGTCGGTGCTGCCGTCGATGTTCTTGAGTTTCATCGCACCCGGACGGAGATACTCCTTGCCGATCACGGGGCTGCAGTCCGCCACGCCTTTCTTAAGGACCCATCCTCCGTCGACATAATCGAAATCATCCACCTCATAGCGTCCGTCAGAAACATAGCCGTAGATATTGCCCATAGGCTGATTGACCTGGACCAGATAATCCACGCCGATTTCATTGGAAGCCCAGGCAGTGTTGCCGGTGATGCCGCTCTTGGCAAAAGCCGCGTCATCACCAAGGCCTGTAACCCGGTTGCGGTTGTAGGCGATGTTCCCGCCGATATTCAGTGAGAAGTCCTTCTTCTGGACGATCGGGGCGCTCAGGGTGAGCTCGGCACCTATGTTGCGGGTTGAACCGAGGTTGCGGAACTGAGTGTCATAACCGCTGCCGCCGACAGGGAATTCGACGAGCAGGTTCCTGGTCTCGTTGTCATAGGCCTCGAGTGAACCGGAAAGCTTGCCTTTGAGGAAGCTGAAGTCAACACCGATATTATGGGTATAGGTTGTTTCCCAGGTCAGGAACTCATTGTTCATAACCTTACCGGCATAGCCGTAGGACTTGTCCTGGCTGATGATTTCCGTACCGGTGAAATTGAACTCCTTAAGGATGACGCCTGAAGGGATGTTGTTGTTACCGGCGGTACCGAAGGAATAGCGGAGCTTGAGCTGGTCGAGCCAGTTCTGAGTCGAAGCCATAAAATCCTCGTTGGAGATTGTCCAGGATACGGCGGCCGAAGGGAAGAATCCCCACCTGTGGCCATTGCCGAACTTGGAAGATCCGTCAGCACGGAGGGTGGCGCCGATACTGTAGCGATGCTTGTAGTCGTAATTGACACGGCCGAAGAAAGACAGCAGATTGTTGTCTGCGTAGTAGTAATTAGTAGCCCTCTTGCGGCTTGAGGCTACGGTGGAGAATTTCCAGGCCTCTTCAGCCCCGAAGAGGAGCGGGAAACCGTCGAGTATAGTCTCGATCTTGTTTGACTTTGTAATCGTCAATTCTTCACCGAGCAGGGCGGTAAGAGTGTGGTCGTCATTTCCGAGAAGCTCGGCGAAATCGTAGTTCAGGGTATTGGTGTTACGATACTTGGTCCTGAAGTTCTCCAGATGTTCGTTGGAAGGTGTTCCGGGCACTGTGGAACCGTCGGAAGCCTGGCCGGAAGTGAAGTAGGTCGTAAGGCCGTGGAAACGGTCGTCGTCCTGGCGATAGTCCTCCAGGCCGCCTTCAATCTTGAGCTTGAGGTTCTTGATGATGGTCCAGTTGAAGGCCCCGTTCACATTCCAGGTACGGCGGGAACGCCTGCTGTCATTGTCGGCGACAGCCTGCAGAGGACGCACATTGTCACCGTAGGCAGTCTCGTCCTGATCGCTGCTGAGACCGGAAAGGGTTATCGGGATAGGGCTGAACTGGACAGCGTGTTTCAGACGGCCGTTACCTGAAGTGGTACCGGAGTTGTCATTGATGGAATTGGCTCCGGCGCCGCGTACCTTGACGTCGGCATAACGGATGCTGGTGTCGAAGCTGATATTCTTGCTGACTTTGAAATGGCCCTTGAAGTTCAGGTTGTCACGGGTATAGTCCGAACCTGTCATAATGGCCTTGTCGCCCATATGGGCATAACCGAGAGTCCAGTTGTAGTTTTCGCCGCTTCCGGAGATGGAAGCATCAGCGCTGAAGGTGGAGCCGGTGCGGCCGAAAGTCGCCCCGATCCAGTCGTTGGTCGCCATACCCTTGTACTGGTCCATATCCTCCCAGAGGCCGTAGACCGGATAGTAATCGTCTTCCAACCTGCCCTTTATGGCGGCGAGCTCATACTGGAACTTCACGAAATTCTCGGCGTCCATAGGCTGCAGAGCCTTGCGGTTCGCCATTTTCTTAAGTCC
>JAEEGL015920149.1_pt1 | contig 14022 bp, 9 predicted proteins | sample 9134231 | NCBI WGS metagenome assembly JAEEGL01 (sample SAMN16246548, study PRJNA631951) | gut metagenome | biome: gut microbiome; feature: rumen; material: fiber-attached | host: Bos | place: Iran: Karaj | collected 2018-10
AACCCTCGGAGGCGTTATGACTAAACTCATCGATGCTAACACAACCATCCCTTGCAAGAAGAGCGAAGTGTTCTCCACTGCTGCCGACAACCAAACTGAAGTAACGATCCACGTGCTTCAGGGTGAGCGTCCAATGGCTGCTCAGAACAAGAGCATCGGCCGTTTCAACCTCACAGGCATCGCTCCAGCTCGCCGTGGTATTCCACAGATTGAAGTATCTTTCGACATCGATGCCAATGGTATCCTCAACGTATCTGCCAAAGACAAGGCAACTGGCAAGGAGCAGAGCATCCGCATCGAGGCTTCTTCAGGCTTGAGCAAGGAGGAAATTGACCGCATGAAGGCAGAGGCTGAAGCAAACGCAGAAGCCGACAAGAAGGAGCGCGAGCGCATCGACAAGATGAACCAAGCTGACTCCATGATTTTCCAGACAGAGAACCAGCTGAAGGAACTCGGTGACAAACTCTCTGCTGACGGAAAGTCAAGCATTGAAGCAGCACTGAAGAAGTTGAAGGATGCTCATGCAGCAGGCGACCTCGCAGGTATTGATGCAGCAACAGCAGAGCTGAACAACGCATGGCAGACCGCAAGTCAGAACATGTACCAAGGAGCCCAAGGCCAGCCAGGTGCAGGCGCTGGTTTCCAAGGTGGTGCCCAAACCAACTCTCAGCAAGGCACTAACAATGGTACAGACGATGTTCAAGATGCCGACTTCGAGGAGGTCCACTAAGGAAATTTAACAATTAACAATTATCGATAAACAAATCCGTGTAGCTCACCGAGTTACACGGATTTGCCGTTTTAAGGGGTTTAGTTTTAGTTATCGATTTCTATATTATCCTATCTCAAACGTGTTCCATATTTGTACCGCAACAAAAAAGTCGATAATGTGCAACAAAAATATTTAAGTAAAAAATAGATTAAAGTATCGTAAAAATGGGAATTGCAAAATTTGAAATCAGAAGAAAATGTATGGTTTGTGGAGAACCGTTCATGGCCAAGACAGTCGAGTCATGGTATTGCTCTCCCCGATGCTCAAAAATAGCATATAAGCGTCGGAAGGACGAAGAAGTCCGTCATTCAAAACTAGACGTAATCGTAAGAAAGATACCTAAGTCTCAGGAATACGTGAAAGTGTCTGAAGCTTATGCTCTGTTTGGAATCAGTAAGGATACTCTTTATCGACTTATAAGAAAGGGAAAGATTCCTTATGTGAACGCGGGAAAAAAGATGATTAGGGTTAATAAGACAGAACTGATGAAGATGTATCCCCTACGTAAACATCCTTTGAAAAAGGTAAAGCCAGAACCCAAACTATATTCTTTGGAGCCCAAGAACTGTTATACAATAAATGAGATGTGTAAGAAATATCACATGAATGAAACTACAGCATATTTGCAGATTAGGAAATACTCAATTCCAACAAGACAAATAGGAAACTATGTATATGTCCCCAAGAAAGAAATCGATAACCTCTATAAATCTGACGTAAAATGAAGAAAGCAATGAACCACACCAAAGTGTCCGTCAGACTCCGAAAGTCGGAGCTTCGTGACGAATGGTATGTTTACCTCGAATCCTATCCTGTGTTCAAGCCAGGGCTTGACAAGCCGTGCCGTGAACGTGAGTATTTGAACCGTATCATCAGAACTCCTTTATGGGACAAGACCCGTCCTGCTCGTTTGGATGAATACGGCAACCAATCCTATAAACCCAAACGTGATGTGAACGGCATCATCGTTTGTCGTTCAAAGGTTGACCGTGATACGTGCATCTATGCAGATAATGTACGTATCATTCGCCAACGTGAATTCGACAATGCAGATCTATATTCTGAAACCGAAAAGTCTATGGTGGAGAAAAAAGCCAGAGGTCAGACCGACTTCATAGAATATTTCGGCAAGCAAGCAGCAAAACGCCACAAGAACGACTCAAAGTCTATCGGTATCAATTGGGATAGGGCCTATGACTTACTGAAGATATTCACAAAGAATAAGCCTTTACCTTTCGCTCAGATTGACTTGCATCTGATAGAGAGTGTCAGGGACTTCTTACTGAATGCTCCACGAGGAGGCAACAAAAGAGGAATCATCTCCCAGAATACAGCCTCCACCTATTTCACCCTTTTCAAGGCTGCACTACATCAAGCATTTATTGACAATTACTTTGATGTGGACATTGCAGCTAAGGTAAAAGGCATTTCGGGAGTAGAAAGTCGTCGTGAGTACCTAACTATCGAGGAACTGAACAAACTCGCAGCTACACCTTGTGAATACCCAATGTTGAAGAAAGCAGCGCTCTTTAGTGCGTTGACTGGTCTTCGCCATAGCGATATACGGAAAATGAAATGGAGTGAGTTGTCAAAAGAAGGAGACCGCTACCGAATTAACTTTACTCAGAGAAAAACAGGAGGTGTAGAGTACATGCCTATCTCTGAACAGGCCTACCTCATCTGTGGTGATCCAGGCGACCCTGACAGACTTGTTTTTGAAGGACTACAAGACCCTTCATACATTAACCGCCCTGTCAAGGATTGGATAGCAGCAGCTGGCATCAAGAAGAAAATCACCTTCCATTGTTTTCGCCACTCATTCGCCACAAACCAGCTTGCCGAAGGAACAGACATCTATACCGTATCGAAAATGCTGGGACATACAAACGTCCGCACCACACAGATATACGCCAAGGTCGTTGATTCCAAAAAAGAGGAAGCAGCACAAGCCATAAAACTCGATCTTCAAAATGATGTGATATAAATCCATCAAATATCCTACTAAGGTCTAGCCATCTATGCAATAGCACAGGTGGCTTTGCTTGTTTTTTAGCATTCGTTCACATGAAAGTACATATGGTGTAGTACCATACGCATTCCATAATATGTTAATTTTTCTTTATTTGTTTGTTAAAGAATATTTCATTATTCATTTGTTATTAATATATACGCTTGATTATTGATGTTTGTTAATATGGAGACACGTATGGTAGTTTACCATAGTAAAAAACATATTCTTGACAAATAAAAAAACCATATTATATTTGCAGCGAATTCAAAAAAAGCTGACTGCGCAGTCGCATAGTATTTACATCAAAATTCATTAAATATGGAAGAAAGAAAACATACGTCGAGTGGCGTGCCCACCTTTGACATGATTCCCATGCTGATGGCGAATCTTCTTGAAGACAACAAGATTATGTCTGCAAAGATTGATTTTCTCACTAGAAAAATTTCGACATCTTTTGGTAATAATAAGGACGATGACCAGCGCATGGATGTTACTGAAGCACAGAAGTACATTCCTGGCCATCCCGCAGTTCAAACCATCTATGGCTGGACATCCAACAATATGATACCTTTTCATAAGGTTGGCAAGCGCATCTATTTCGTCAAGTCAGAACTTGATGCTTGGCTCTCAAAGGAGGAGCACAAATCCCAGAAGGACTTGCAAAAAGAAGCGGAGGAATATGTTAAAAGTCACAAGAAATAATCATTATTCTAATAAGGTATGTTAATCGATCCTAACATCATTAATACGATAAAGGCAAAAGCAGATATCGCTGAAGTCATCGGTGAATATGTTCACCTGACAAAGAGGGGACAGAACTATATTGGGCTATGCCCATTTCATAATGACAGCACACCGTCATTAACCGTCAATTCTGCCAAAGGTATTTACAAATGTTTCGCTTGTAATGCATCTGGTGATATTATAGCTTTCTTAGAAAAGCATTTGAAAATATCTTTCGTAGAAGCAATACAAATGCTCGGTAAGAAATATGATGTTGAGGTTCCTGAAGATGTCAACTCTTTTTCTGATGATTCCGACCAACGTAAGTGTGAGTCAATGTACATCATCAATGACTTCGCAGCCAAATACTTTGCGGAAAAACTTTATGCCGATGAGGAAGAATCACACATTGCTCTTTCCTACGCAACCAGTCGTTGGCCTTTGGAATACATCCAAACTTTCGGTATAGGCTATACTAGTAATAGTTGGAACGACCTTTCTGATTGGGCCAAAAGTAAAGGACTTGACAAAGACTTGCTGTTGGAACTGGGGCTTGTAAAGAGCAAAAAAGATGGTAAAGGTGTTTACGATGCTTTCCGTGGTCGTATCATGATTCCCATACGCGACAAGCAACGACGCATCATTGCTTTTACGGCAAGGATTCTGCCTGACATTCTCACCAATAACCCTGAAATGCCGAAATATATCAACTCGCCTACATCTATTATATATGATAAAGGCAACACCATCTTCGGCATTGATGTAGCTCGCAGCGCAGCCTCAAAAGTTGGTGTGATGAATCTGGTGGAAGGTGCACCCGATGTGATGCGTATGCAAACCATCGGTGTGTCCAATAGTGTTGCTCCACTTGGTTCATCATGGACCGTATCTCAACTAACTATGCTGAGACGAATCACGCAGAAACTCAACATCATACCTGATAGTGATGTCCCAAAGGATGGAAATAATCTCGGCATAGGTTTCATCAGTGCTATGCGCACGGGAAAGTTGGCTTTGTCATTGGGATTCACGGTCACGGTACAGGAGATACCTTCGTCAAATGGAAAAAGTGATCCTGACTCTTACATAACGTCAAAAGACAAACTGGATGACTTGCCCAGACAAGATTTCGTGATATGGTATGCAGATAAGCTGATAAGTACAACCGATGAGGACATTCCCCAACAGGCGAAAGCCATTCATGAGGTGGCTGAGCTTGTAAAGGTTATTCCAGACTTGGTCCTCCAAGAGTCATACACCGATAAACTCATCAGTGTCTTTGGACATGAAGACATGTGGAAGCGTGAAATCTTGGGCGTTCAATCTATGCAAGCACCTGTTGTCTGTTCTGCCATAAGTGAAGAAGAATATGCCGCACTTTTCAAAGGTACAGAGATAAAGGTTGGGAACAACTGCTATTATGGCTACAGCAAAGAGGGCGAAAAAGAAATATCCAACTTCATCATGATTCCACTCTACCTGATTCGTGACGGTGCATCTGCTTCCCGTGTATTCATCTTGCGGAATGTCATGGGGTTTGAAGTCCGTATAGAGTTCAGCATAGAGGAAATGACCGTGTTACAGAAGTTCCGCAATCGAATTGAGCGTGAAGTAAACTTCATGTGGTACGGAACATCGGCCAAGTTCAACAAATTGCGAGGCATCCTCTACTCCAGTATGGAGGTAATCACTAAGATTTCCACTCTTGGATGGCAGAAGATAGGCTTCTTCGCTTTCGGGAATGGCATCATTCTCGATGGTGAATGGCATCCGGTAAACGAAGAAGGCATTGTGCGATTGGGAAATCCGTTAGGTTCATTCTATCTTCCGGCTTTCTCCAAGATGAACGAGGACATTAGCGAGAAGTATCTTTTTGAAAGGAAGTTCAGTCATCTGCCAGAGAGCAAAGTACGTTTCTTCCAGTTTGCTACCCAAATGCGGTTGGTCTATGGTGAAAATGCCATCATCGGTATCTGTTTCATAGTGGTATGCCTCTTTCGCGACATCATCATTCGTCATCGTCGAGAGTTTCCCACACTCTTTCTGTTTGGCCCCAAGGGAACTGGAAAGACTGCCTTTGGAGAACTGCTGCAAAGTGTGTTTGTCCATAATGGAGACCATCCGAATCTTCGCACATCTACCATGCCAAGCCTTGCCACCGTCTTATCTCAAGCCGAGGATGCAATCATGCATCTTGATGAATACAAGAATGATATTGACGTGGAGAAAATAGAACTACTGAAAGGACTTTGGGATTGCCAGGGACGCAGTAAGCTCGACATAGATACTCGCAAACGTGAACAGTCGAAAGTCCTCAGTGGTGTGATTGTCAGTGGCCAGGAAAAACCAACCGTTGATATTGCTCTGTATTCTCGTCAATGTGTATTGCCCTTCCATAAGGACACACATACCGTTGAGGAGAAAGCGAACTTCCGTGTCCTGAAAGATTGGGAGTACGAAGGGACATCTTACGTCGTTCTTGAATTGTTGCAGGTCAGAACACAGTTTGAGCAGTCCTATAAAGACTGCTATGAGCAGGCAGTCAAGAGTATCTGCACATCATTGACATTCTCTATTGATGAGCGCATCCTTCATAACTGGTCAGTTGTACTGGCATCCTATATGGCTGTGCAGCACCATATTCAGTTTCCGTTTACCTATGAGGAGGTATTCAAGACAGTACTGAATGGCGTGGAATACCAGAACGAAGAATGTCTGCACAGCAACGAGCTAAGCATTTTCTGGAAGACCATTGACTATCTCAAACAAGACAATCAGATATTCGGACTCTGTGATTATCGTATCCACGAATATACGAGTTTGAAGGTTGACATCAAGATGGATGGCAGACGGCAGACCGTAACCAGGGAATACGGAAATGCCAAGAAGATTCTCATGATTCCAACTAACAGCCGTATGTTTGCCCTCTATGCGCTCCACCTTCAAAAGACTCGTGAGAAGGTTATTCCTGATAATACGCTGAAGTATTATCTTGAGAACTCTCCCGAATACATAGGTAAGGTAAACAGCGTTAGGTTTGCTTCTGTAGAGAATGTGAAGGACTGGCCTCGTCAGTTTTCCGCAAAGTGTTTTCAATGTCAGCCACGACTGAGTGAGAAACCAGTTCAGGCATTCTGTCTTGACTTCGAGGCAGTAGAAGCTGCCTATGGAGTCAGTCTGTACTCGGATTACATGGCATTCGATTTAGTTCACAATTCGTGATATACATCTTCTACATTATCTACAATATTAATAATCAGTATTTTATATAAAAAATGCTATATATACAAAGTATAACTTAGCCCTACAAGACGGGAGTTAAATAAGCTGAACCCGTGTACGTATTTTAATTAGTGTACGCAATTTAAAATGTAAATAAAATGCTTAACGAAGAACAACAGAAAGTATTTGAATTATTCAAGTCTGGTGCAAATATTTTTCTTAGTGGTAAAGGAGGAACAGGAAAGTCCTACTTAACAAGATACATCATAGACTATTGTAAAAAAAATAATCTATCCACACTGGTATGTGCTCCTACAGGTGTTGCAGCATTAAACATTGGTGGTAGCACAATTCATAGAGTATTTGGCATACCGTACGGAATTATTGAAAAAAATCTATGTTGTTCAAAAAAGAAAAATCTGAATATTATTTCAAAGGCAGACGTTATTATCGTTGATGAAATATCAATGTGTCGTATTGATGTGTTTGAATTTGTAGCGAAAACACTGCTTGACCAAAATCCACGCAAACAATTGCTTGTCGTAGGCGACTTCTATCAGCTTCCACCCGTTCTGCGCACTGAAGACAGCAAGGTATTCAACCATATCTGGGACAATAGGCTTTATGCCTTCGAGAGTGAGTTATGGCTAAAGCTTCAACTCAAAACCATGGAGCTGAAAATAGCTATGCGACAAGCAGACCATGCATTTGTTGCAGCCCTCGACAACATCCGTGAAGGAAACCCCGATTTTTCCTTGCTCCCAACAGGAAAGCCAGCTGACCCTACTGCCCTCACCATTTGTGGGACAAACTACGAGGCACATCAAATCAATCAAAAACATCTAAATCGACTTGTTAAAAATGGTGCAAAACTCGTGAAATTCGAGGCAATAGTAAATGGCAATGTTGAAACTTCAGAGAATCCTACAGACTGGACACTAAGTCTATGTGTTGGAGCAAGAGTCGTCCTACTAAAAAATGATCCGGATGGCGACTACGTTAATGGGAGCATGGCCACCACTATCAATATTGATGATAATTTCCTACAGCTTCGTATAGATGGAAATGGAATCGTCGTCATGGTGGAACGCAACAAATGGACTTTTTTCGATTACGTAGTAAGAAAAACCGATGCTGGTCCGAAGCTTACAACCATTGAGCGAGGTACATTCGAGCAGTTCCCCGTTCGTCTTGCATGGGCAATCACCATTCATAAGAGTCAAGGACAGACCTATGATAAAGTAAATGTTGATGTAACCAATATTTTTGCCGAAGGACAGCTGTACGTTGCCTTGTCACGCTGCAGAAGCCTTGAGGGCATGAGAATCATCGGCACTCTTACAGCCGAAAAGGCAAAGACAGCCGACATTGTCAAGCGTTTCATGAACGGGAACTACGCTCCTTTCGAGACAAGACCGATGTTTCCGTTTTACGATGAATCTAAAAGAAAATCTAGCGAGCGTTTTTGGAAAGGATTTGACGATGGCTTTTATGATGGAATGAAAAACATGTCTGCTCACTATGAACAGATGATCAAGGATGAACCTGACATCAAAGTATTGCCCAACTATACCAGAAGGCAGAATGAATTGACAAAAATAAGCGACCCTGAAGTACGCAACCCTAAAGGTGTTGGGCGCAAGAAGAAAGAATATAACGTGAAGGTACCATCCAAGTCCATCCGTGTTCTGGGAGAACTTGCAGACATCTTTAAAGCCCTAAATGAAGGACTTAAGGAGGCTCCTGAGATGATTGACTTAGTAAAAAATAGAATTTTTCAATTACAAGTGACAGTTCAACGAAACCAAGAAAGGAAAAAAAAGTAAGGTTTTACCGATTTTCCATTTATATGCTAAATATAATAATCAAAACATATGACAATTTTTAGGTATAGAATAAATAAATTATGGACAAGTAGAGGACAGTCCATCATGACCGAAAAACTGGAGAGAACTAGGAGAATCTTTATTCATTGGTCAATTGTCGAAATGTCGATACTCTAAGTTCTTCTTTCCCTCTTTTGACCTATTTGCTTCAAAAAACTTTGATTTATTTATAGTCTTGAATAGCATTTAAGATACCAGCTTGCTGGATTTCTACTACTATTGTAGTAGCACACTAAGGGTAGCAAGTCATAGCTACCCAGTGTGCAAGAAGTCCCTGCACCCATAAAAGTGCAATTCGGCAAGCCAAGAATTAACTTTTTATTCATCAGAACGGCACAAGTTACCGCTCTTTAAAAACTAAAAATTATGGCAAAAGCAGCATCTATTCATTTTTGTTCCGCTAAAGTTTCTGCGGACAAACACAACAGAAGAGATAAGGATCTCAGTCATGTCAGAAAAGAATTAGAGAAGGATATTCCACGTGAAAAATGGATGTGGGAAGATCCGTGTTATAAATCTGTGCTCGCACTGAAAAAAAAGGCGGAAAAAGAATACCATGAAAAGGAAATAACCGTTACAGGAAATCATGGAACTTATGTTACGCATCGTTCGATGCCGAAGAATGCGGAACCGGTAAAGGAAGGTGTGGTAGCCATAAACGAGAATGTGACTTTGGAACAGCTTCGTCTGTTTGGTGACTGGTGTCACAAAGAATATGGCATCAAGCCAATGGCATATTATATTCATTATGGAGAAGGTCACTGGGCGCCATTAAAAGACGACCAAACAGCAGACATGTATCGCCGTGATGATGGCAACGAATGGTGTCGCATCAATGAAGCAGGGGAAATGGAATACTGGAAACCGAATCTTCATGCGCACATTGTTTTTGACTGGTTCAACCATAACACTAAACGCTGTTACAATCTCATACCAAAGGATATGGTAAGTATTGAGGATAAATTAGCGGATTATTTGAACATGCAGCGCGGAGAACGTTCCGACAGACAGTGGTTAGACTCTGTTTCTTTTAAGATAAAAGCTGAAAGGGAAAGAGCAGAGAAGGAAAAAGCGAAACATTTGGAGGAACTCTCAACAATTGAAAGAGAAGTGGCTAAAGCGAAAAAGACTGTAGCCAGTCTTACTACTATGATTAATAATATTCAAGAGAAAATCCAAGAGAACAGTGGTGACATCAAGGAACTTGAGAAGAAAAAGGCTGACAAGGAGGAAAAGCTCAAGAAGGCGAATGAACAGCTAGAGTATGCAAAGGTAAGGCTAGAGAATTACCAAAGCAGAATGGCTGTGGCTGAAGGCAAGCTTAAAATAACAGAAAAATATGCACGCCTTGCAACAATCGACCCTATTAAGATAACTAAAGCTGGGACGATGGATGGAAAGCTGAAGCAGCAGATGCTAGAAAAAATCAATCATATCCTTCACGATACCAAAATCCCAAAGCTTATGGGCCAGGAAAAGTGGTTGGAAGACAGGGGTACAGAAATCAAAGAATTATTGAATTCTTATTTTAAGGATATTCAAGAAAGCTGGAAGAATACTCAGAAGGAAGCAGAAACCGAGGTGGAGAACATCTACAAGCATTATATGCAGTTGATAGATAGCCTTCCCAAGAAAGACAAAGAACTGCTCATGAAAATAGAAAAGTCAGCCATAAGAAAAACGCTGTTAGACGTAGCTGAATCTTATGGAGACAAGGGATTGACATGGGACGTTGATGATGGAACGGAGCTGGGTAAAAGAATACTGGAGCAAAAGCAATCAGAAACCGAGAAGGTAGCTGATTATTACTTTATTGCCACTCACCAAAATCGGACAAATCAGGAATTCATGGATTTGGTTCAGGCTTGGCATGATTGGAGAAAAAATTCGAGTTATTATTTTGATAACGCAGGGAAATTTAGATCAGCAATGATTGATGCCGATAGGTGCCTATATGACTATATGGGTGGGAACAAAAATGATTTGAGAAGGTTTATGGATGCTTTTAGCAATATCATTGATATGGCTGAAAATGCAGAGAGAAAAGAAGGAAACTTGTTCTTCTACAGAAAAGAAGTTGCTGAGGATATAGCCAAGGGCATCGAATTGATGGCGAGAATAAGAACTAAAGACAATAAGGAACTACGGGACTTGAGGATAATTCTTGCTTATGCAGTTGAAAAATGTGAAGAGCATACACAAATCAGTCCTGTAAAACAAGATAATAACACTAGTGTGGAATTCAAAAATGCAGTCAAGACAATTGCTGAGTTTTCAAAGGATCCTAGTGCACATTGGCTGTCTCCTAACCATGTTCACTCGATTATGCAGGCATTGAATCTGTTTGAAGCTGGAAAACAACAAGAGGCGGCAGAGAAGATGATTGACAAGGCAAAGGAAGAAGAACCTAATAGTGCGACGTGGATTGAAAGCACAGGAAAACAGGTGATGACTATTGCTGAGAATTTTTCGCAACTCTCGTTACTTTTCCTGGCTCTGCCTGATGGTGGAAATGTTTCCGAGGGCGGTGGCGAAGGTAACAACCAGGGATGGAGGAAGAAGGAAGATGAGGATGAGTGGCTCAGAAAATTCTATTCAATTATGAAACAACCTGGCTATAGAAAAGGAGCGAAGAGGATTTAGTCATAGAATAATTAAAAGTGAAAACCATGATTAAGTTAATTAAGAAATACAAAAATGGAATAAACAGAAGTGACTATTATGACGCCACTTCTATACCGTTTGAACAATTAATGGATGACAATAACATCGTATCGTTCGAGGTGAAAAAGAGTTCAGTACAAATCCGGAAAAAGGAATATTTGGACGAGAAAAAGAAGACGCAAGCTGAAAAGATGATTCTTCGCCAGATGAAAAAAGAATATCTCTCTAAAAGAAACGTTAGCTTGCCTGATAGGTATATGGTTATGCTTTCTGGCTTAACCACCAAAGCCCAGGAAATCTTTTGGGTGATATATGATTCTGTTGAAAAAATTGACTGTAATGCTATAGCCGACAAATGTCACTCTAAAGTTGTTACAATCAATTGTGCTATCAAAGAATTAAAAGACAGCGGACTTGTGATTAGAGTAGGCTCCAGGAAAACCGGACATTATGAGATAATGGAAGATATACGATGTGATACACATGTATAGCTGTAAACTTTTTGTGTAAGGTTTGGAGGACTCCAAATGTTTAATTATCTTTGCAACAGAATTAAGGTCCAAACCTATTCATACAGAGTCAACGGGATTAGTCCGTAGACTGTCGATTAGGTCCAGGACCTTCTCCGTTTGGTCTATTGTGACGTAGTGTTCGACACAAATATCAGAAACCCTGTTAGTTTGAACGAGTCCCTTGGTTCTGGCGGTAGTATTTTTGACTATGCCCCAAACGGACGTAGCACGCAAGACAATGCCGCTTTGACAGGAGAATTATTACAAAGCACTAAGTAATGCATAATGTAAACAATATGTAAATATTATTTAACCAAGAATGAGAGACATTTTCACAGATGAGTCAATCCGGATGGCCGTTGCACTGGATGGATGGATCCTTGACATTGCCCGTGACAAATGGGCTGTGGACGAAGAAATGACCATGGACGAAATCTTCAAGGTCTATACTAAGTTCATCGCAAAATACTGGCATCTACAGCCCCAAGAAGTGACATGTTCAGACTTACAGACCATAAAAAGAAAGATTTGCCAACTATTCAGCATAACTGACAGCCTTTCCAAAGTGTGTCTTGATTGGAACTTTGACGATGATGAGAACTACAGATACAAGTTCGACATCGAGAGGCAGAAGCATTCTTTAGAAAAAGGCATGTGGATTCTGATGAGTGTGTGGGGGGCTCCTTGCAGGGAGCAGACGGGCATCATCACGGAGGTACTGCCAGACGGTATCATCATACAGGCCGATGGCTACGTAGATACAAGCGAAGAATATTCTATTATGAAAATTGATAAACCAGTATATCAGGAAAACCTATTTTTGTAACTTTACACTCGAACGGATTGTATAAATCAAGGACTTGGATGTAAAGATAACAGAGGGTGTTGCAATGGGTTACAGCCATATCTTCTGCATCATCGACATGAACACAAAGAACAAGGAGCCTGAGCGTTCACAATACCAGAAGCTAAAGACGAAGTATGCCAAGCCTATCGACAAACCCAAGAAAGGAATTTACTGCGAGGTAGTGTTCTTTGAAACTCACCGCTGCACAGAACTGTTCTTCCTCTATTATTTCCGTTACACCTCATGTCCATACAATGATCAAGAGCCATTGCTTAAAGATCTAAACAATGGGTCGAGTATCGAAAGACAATAGAGTTTTTCATCAAAACCAAAGGACTTCACGGTTACTTCGAGCGAAATGGCGGTAGTCTCGAAAAGGCTGTGGGCAATGCCAAATGTTCAATGGATGAGAAGTTGAAGTGCGACAGAGATTATACGTACTCGGAGTTTGGAAGGTTAATGGAAGAACTGAAAGAGTTGGAATGACAACATATTAGAAGGTCTATTAAAGAAAAGTTGTAAAATATGAAGGCAAATAAGAATAGGACATGAGAGCTATAATAAAAGCATTTGAATCAGGTGCAGGCGACTGCATCTTTCTCGTAATGAAAGACGAGATGAATGACAGTCGTTTTCATATTATGATGGATTGCAATGTACTGACAGATGAGATAAAAGCTTATATACGTGATGAACTTTGCAAACGAATAGATGTACTCATAGTTACTCATATTGATAGTGATCATGTTAATGGTATAACCAAGCTAATGCGTAATCCTGATTTTGCAGATATGCAAATTGGGATGATTCTGTTCAATGGGTTCCAGCCACAAACAGAACAACCTCAGACTTTGCCCTCAACAACTATTGTAAAACTGCAGGCAGTGGCTGAATTGTTGCCGCCGACAGTAGATGAAGCATTTCAAAAAACGAATGGAATGGATGCGGCATGTTTAATCACAGAGTTGAATAAGCATCCGCAATGGAAAGCCGTATGGAGACAGGCTCCGATATTGGCAGGAGAAACGATACCACTTGGTAATAATGAAAAATGGGGAAGACTTAGAGTGCTGTCTCCAACACAAGCCGCGATGGACGATTTGCTACACGATGTGAAGTTGGAATTTGCAAAAAGATTAAGCTCTGCACCTCCAACCGAAGCATTTGAAAATCAGGATAAATACTACGAATTGATGTTACGATTAGCAGAACTACGTAAAAGACCCTCTTTGGCAAGAAAGACCCATGCAGAGGTCATCACTAAAGAAACGCTGATTAAGAGTGCAAACACAGATGCAGAAGAAAATGGCGTTACCAATGCTAATAAGGCATCACTCGCTTTCTGTTGGGAGGGCGGAGAAGAGAAGAAACGCGTTCTTCTAATG